>ERZ1026870.186-NODE-186-length-39479-cov-115.782899_pt1 | contig 39479 bp, 35 predicted proteins | sample MGYA00380165_ERZ1026870 | MGnify/ENA primary metagenome ERZ1026870 (study PRJEB33269, sample SAMEA4719801) | human gut metagenome | biome: human-associated habitat; feature: organic feature; material: feces | place: Cameroon | collected 2013-10 ...
GAAGGAGTTGATTATATTCATCTCTTTAAGGTTATGTATTTTGCGCAGCAAGATCAGTTGAAGGAGTATGGATTGCCAATCATTTACGATACCTTTGTAGCAAGAAAGCATGGTCCTGTACCAGCTTTAACCTATAAGGTGTTGCGTGGTATTGAAGGCAAGGCAGACCTTTCTTCGCCAGAATTGAAGGATTTTGCAGATTCATTGAATATAGCCATCTCTCAGGATGGTCATCAACTTGTTCTAGCTTCCAAGAATGCGGAATGCGATATGGATGAACTGTCTGTAGCTGATGTGAAGATGTTGGATAAATGGATTGAAAAGTGCAAGGATGTAGAATCCTTTGACCTATCTGATAAGTCACATGAAGACAGAGCTTGGAAACGTGCAAAACGTCAGGCAGACAAAACAGGTGAGGACTCCAAGATAACCATGTATGATATGGCAGCTGCGGCAGGAGCAAGCAAAGACATGCTATGTGTAATTCGTGACCGTCAATCTGTTCAAAAAGCATTGTCATGGATTTAAGGGAGTTACAGAAATCCTATCTTGATAATCTTCGTAAGGTTACCGAAGATAAATTAGAAATAGGTTCGTTGGTACGAACAGTTATTTCAATAGAAGAAGGCTTGGTTTTCAAGGATGGAAGAAAGCAGAAACCAAAGAAGTTAGTAATTATCGGAGTAGATAAAGTGAAAAAAGTATGTTATGGTTCAGTATTGGTTAATACAAAAATGAGTCCTAAGGCAGCTTATTCCGATTCTTTTCTTTCAGCCCAATATGTTCTTCATCAAACAGATTATCCTGAATTCTTGAAGTATGATAGTTTTGTTGATTGTGGCATGCTCTTTTCTATTCCATTAAAGAAATTGATGGAAGGAGAGTATTTTGGAACTTTGACCTCCCAAGATCTCCAAGGAATCTTTGAGGTTCTTAAAACAACCGAAACTCTTACTAATAAAGAAAAGAAGAGATTTGGAATCATTTGACAGAACTTAAAAATCTGCGTCATCAGCGAGATCCGCGTGCCCTTAATCCCCCAGACCGCACAGGTCTAAGAAATCTGTGTTAATCTGTGCAATCTGTGGAACTTAAAAAGAATAAACTCCTCATTCGAGCGACGACCAGTGCAGAGCGATACTGCAATGAGGAACAAATATGGTGATTCCAACCAGCAAGCCGTCCCCATGCGTTCCCAATCAGCAAGCTATAGTAAGGCGGTCCCCATCATCAAGATGTCCCCTGGCGGTCCCATCCCGCACAATATGACGAAGACCTTTGATGGTCCGCCAACCTTAGAGCGTAGCGGTTCCGAGCACCGAGTAGGGCGGTTTCCTCCCTCGCTCCTGAGGAGAGAGGGTCGGGGTGAGAGGTGGAGCCTTCCTTAACGGTAAGGAAGGACGGGTAGGTTTTCGAACAGATAGCACTGTAGGGCGGTTACATCCCTAATCCCTATGGTAGGGATTTAGGGCTTGGGTATAGGGTAAGGACCCCCTCTTCGCAAGAGGGGGACAGGGGAGTCGAAAAAACAATATAATACAATGAACAAAGAAGAAAGAAATTCCTTTCGAAAGGAAATGATTGGTAAGTTAGAAGAACAATGGGCTAAGTCGAATAGCCCAGAAGACGACCTCTTCTATTATCACCCTTCAGAAGATAAAATCGTTCTATCCCATGCCCTGTTCTGGGTTATGACCCAAAATATCAAAGGTAAGGTAGGCAAGGAAAAGTACTTATTGCTTCTCCGCCAATATCAGGAAGAGATGCTCGAAGCATACTTAACTGAATCAGAAGATTTCAAAGACCTGCTTCACTATTGTAACGTCATATACAATACCCTTCCTGTAATCCTTCGAAGCATGTACGATTTCCGTATCCACTTAGATGCTCGTAAGCTTGCCGCCATAACGATAGTCGCTGGCGGTTATGGTGGTGATATGCCAGAAGACCAGGCTTATGACCTCCTCGATGATATAGACTTCTATTATAATAAGGTGAAGTGCCGCAAGATAGAAAAGCTCATGCCGGTATTGAGTAAGTTGGTAATAGAAGAGCAAAAGTTACTTTAGCTTGCATTGAGGAATGCTTCTGACGCTATAATATAGTGGGTACGATGTAATGGTGATATACGGAGAATGTCAAGGCTGCCTAAATGGCAGCTTTGGCAATACCAATTAATAATATGCTTTTTTTGAAAAATTATTGGATGTGCTAACTACTGAAAATCAGTAGTTACGTTCTAACGGTGATTTACTCCAGATGGCAACAAAATAGTTCAAAGACCGAATCGCCCAACTTTGGGACTATATTTAGGCAATAAGAGGCATTTTTGACGCTGTATAAACTGGTCGTTTGCCAACTTGCCGCCAAAGTTAGTTAACGCCAAGGATAGCGTAAAAACTTTCCAAGGCATATATTTAATTCAAATTTAACACACTTTTTAAAGTGGAGTCATTAATTTAATTACGAACAATGAAAGAAATTAAATCACAAAAACGAAGAGGAAAACTGCCTAAAATAGAGGTGGTTGATTTGTTTTGTGGTATTGGTGGGTTGAGTTTTGGAATGAAATCTAAGGGCTTTTCCATTCTTGCTGGATTTGATTTAGATGCAACTTGTAAATATGCATATGAAACTAACAACGAAGCCAAATTCAATTATAAGGATATCAAGGAGGTTCATGGAATAGATATAAACAAATACTATTCAAAGAAATCCATCAAGGTGTTGGCTGGTTGTGCACCATGTCAGCCGTTTTCTTCTTATGCATTCAAAAACAAAGAGAAAGATCCGAATAAGTATGATTTACTATACGAATTCGGTAGATTGGTGAAGGAAGTTCAGCCAGATATTATAACAATGGAAAATGTACCATCCCTTCTTACTTTTAATGAGAAAGATGTTTTTGGCGATTTTGTACATACGCTAAAAGAAGCAAAATATAACGTTTCGTATCATGTAGTATATTGCCCAGATTATGGTATTCCTCAGACGCGAAAGAGGTTGGTTTTATTGGCATCTCGGCTAGGTCCTATAGATTTGATTAAGGAAACTTGTACCCCCGATAATTATAAAACAGTACGAGATACTATTGGAAACTTGCCTCCTTTAAAAGCTGGCGAGGCTAGCTCCACTGACTCCCTACACAGATGTTGTTTCCTATCAGAAAAGAATTTGCAGCGCATCAAGGCGACTCCAGCAGGAGGTAGTTGGAAAGACTGGCCATCAGAGCTGGTTTTGGAATGTCATAAAAGAAAGGGTGGAAAAAGTTTTGGTAGTGTATATGGAAGAATGCGATGGGACAAGCCTAGTCCTACCATGACCACGCAATGTACGGGTTTGGGAAATGGAAGATTCGGTCATCCCGACCAAGATAGGGCTATTTCTGTTAGAGAAGCGGCACTGTTGCAAACCTTCCCTCGTTCTTATGCCTTCTTTGACAACGAGGATTCAATATCTATTGGTGTAGCCTCTAGATACATCGGGAATGCTGTACCTCCCAGACTTGGGGAAGTAATTGCAGAAAGTATTATTCAACATATTAGAAATACGCCAAATGAAAGATAAAAATCAAACCTTAAAATGGCGATTTGATGTTTCGACTTTTCGCTTGATAGGTCGTGAGCTCATTACAGATAGAGTCACGGCTCTATTCGAATTGGTGAAAAATTGCTATGATGCCAATGCATGTCAGGTTACTGTTCGATTCACAAATGTGGGGGCTGACAAACAAAATGCTGTCATAGAAATTATCGACGATGGCTGTGGCATGTCTTTTGAAGATATCAGGGACAAATGGATGGTTATTGGAACGTCATCTAAACGTAAAAATCCCTATTCTCCAGAACCTTTTCACCGAAGATGCGTAGGCGAAAAAGGAATTGGACGGTTTGCTGTTGATAAGCTAGGTGACAAGACTCGCATTATTACCAAAACAGCGGGTGAAAAGGAATGGCTGAATGTTGTAATTGATTGGTCTTTCTACGAACATAATGATACCAATGACATACTGCTGTTTACTGATATTGAAAACGATTACCAATATTCTCCCGCAGACAAACTCTCAGAATCGGGTACAAAGTTGGTTATCTCGGCTATCAGAGAGTATTGGACCAAAAGCGAAATAGAACAACTCATTCGTCAGATATCGAAGATCAGATCTCCTTTTGTTAATAAAAATGATGAATTTCAAGTTCGTGTGGTAGCCGATGAATTCGGAATCAATCAAAATGCAATTCATACAATTGAGGAGACAGATATAGCGACAGCTTCATTTACAATCGATTTTAACGAAAAGAACAACACTCAGGAAAGTATATTTTTTGATAAAAAAAGTAGTTCTTTTAAATCTCGAAATATACCCATAGATAAAGACTTTGGTGGAATCAAAATGAGAGTATATTTCTTTGATGGACCTGCTCGTGCCAAATATCGCAAAGCATACCCCAACGATTCGATAGATGGTTTCAAAGTCTATAGAGATGGCATCATCACCACACCATTTGCCGAGGCAAACAAGGATCAAGATAAAAAAAGAGATATCTTAGGAATTGACAAGCGTGTGTGGCAAGATATTTTCAACAGAATAAGTACGCGTGAATTTCTTGGCTCCATCGAATTGACTCGTGATGGAAACCCAAATATTATTGATGCTACCAACAGACAAGATTTTGTTGATAATGAGGCTTATCGTAAATTCAAGGACTTTATCGTACTTCAGCTAAATGCATTACAAGCCTATAAAGAGACCATGCGTAAGAAACAGAAAGAAGAAGTTTCTACTGAGCTAAATTCTGCATCTGAAAATATAAACCAATTCATCACTACGATTTCCGACTTTGCACAGCAGAACTCCAGTTTAAAGCCCACGGTTGATATTCTTATCAAACAAGCAAAAAAGACTGGGCAGTCAGTAAAAAATGCAATCAAGGAACAGAAGAAGGTAGAAGAGGACTTTACGCGTAAAGAGAATATCTATATGAGCATCATGTCACTGCAAGACTATGCCATACAGATTGCACATGCCGTTCGTACCACTTTAAATCAGATGAAGGATAGAATTGAATTTTTCTATCGTTATTACCCTGATCCAGAAGAAGAAGAACTTTTCAAATTATACGCAAAAGAAATGTTCCAAAAATACAAGGTGCTGAACCGGGTGATTGACTTTATGCTGAGTTACTCGCAGTCCAATCTGAATCCTGAAGAAATTGTTTTAAAGGAGATTTTCGAAGAAATTTTGAATGACTACAGCCATATATTTGATCAAGAAAACATCAAGGTTGATAGTTCTTTCCCTGTTCAACTCAAGTTGACAATTAATAAGCAGTTCTTTAGAGACATCCTTCAAAATCTGATTGACAATTCGATTAAGGCAATGGCAAATGCCAAAACCAAGATCCTAAAGGTGTCCTATGAAGCACTCTCCAATAATCTTGTCATTAAGGTTTCGGATACTGGGGTTGGAATCCCTGTAGAACGCAGAGAGCAAGTATTTGCCCTATACTATACTACCACTCAAGATAAAGGCGGGGCTGGTGTTGGCTTATACATTGTTAAGACCAGAGTAGAATCTTTGAAGGGAACTGTGTCTATTGAGGACAGTGAATTTGGTGAGATTGGGACTACGGTAAAAATTGTTATACCCTTTAAACATTAAAGTATGGATTTCAAAGTAGTATTTATTGATGATAATCTAGACGTAAATGAACCTATCGTTCAGAATATCAGAAAGCATTATAAAAATGCTGATTATAGTCATGTCTTTAAGAATCCGCAAGAGGGCTTAGATTTTGTTCTAGAAAACATAAATAGTAGGATGATTGTATTTCTTGACTGGAACTTTAGTGGTTTACCTACCAAAGGGATAGACATTCTGAAAGAAATACGAAAAAAAACATCTTTACTATATGTGATAATGATGTCAGCTAATCCTGTAACCTCATTTCCAGCTCAGTCGGTTATTGATATGATGAACGAAGAGAATTTCTTTTTTTTAGATCGCAGCCAAGACATTGACGTGACGTTTGGGCTGATTGACAAGATACAGAAAAATTGGGTTACTAGATTTGATTGTATCTTAGAGCAATGGCTCATTAATCATCCCGAATGTTCTGACAAGATTGCTTTTAGGACTTTTGACCAAACGATTACATGGCAAAAAATATTGGAAGAACTTCGCAAACAATCCACGATTGGGAAATCATTTGAAAAGATGGTGAATCAGTTCTATATCTATCAATTTACTGAAAACTCGGAGGCTAATGAGTAGTGTTTTGATTGCATACAACAATGATTGTAATACGGAATTACATCATTTTTTCGAGTCTTGCTCAGATGAAGCGAAACAAGCTTGTTTGGATAACAAGATAACATTTGAGAGCGTATGTCCACCTAACTTAAATGCAGATAAAGTTTGTGGAAAGATGGAGAGTAACTCTCTTTGTGTTATTGTCTCTCATGGCATAAATGGTGAGATTATCAACGAAAATAACGAAGAAGTCATCTCTATCCATACAACAAACTATAATTTTGCCAACAAAGGACTTTACGCTTTAGCTTGTTATTCAGGTCTAGATTTAAAAGATGAGTTAATAAGAATTGGAATTAAATTCTTCGTAGGTTACTCAGACTCATGGATGATAGGAACTGACGAAGAGTTATTCTTGAAATGTGCTCTTCAGGGCTTGAAAGATTTTCTTTCTGGAAAATCTAAGAAGGATGCAAAGGAATGTATGATATCCACATATAAAAATACGATTAAAGATATGCCATCTAATTCTTTTGAGGATAACTTTCAAAAGATGCTAATGATAAACAATTTGGAGTCTCTTGTTTTTGAAGGAGAAGATGATTTATTGTTTTCTGATTTAGCGTAAAAATACTCCAGTTCGGGATAAGATTTTGTTCATAAAAAAGTTGGTAGTCTTATAAATATTTTGCACCTTTGCAGGTGAAAGTGTGTCCTGAGACAGAATGAAGTCTGATATTGGCTATATTTGATAGATTTCTGTCGTAACTTCTAAAGAGATGGTGGCAGACCCACTGCATTCGGCATGCAGGTGCTGATTGCAAACCACTTTGTGCTGCTCTGATGGAAACAGATGGGTAGTGAACGACAATTGAAAGCCTTTCGTAAGGTTGGCAAGGTATGTGTCAAGGAGATGAACGCAAGTGAACCATTGATGAAGCATCGTTAGCAAAAAATTAGTTTTCACACTGGGTGAAGGGATTTGTACCCTATCCACGTCTAGGTTAATAAAGAATATAAACTAATAAACAAAAGAGTTAAGTACGAAGAGCCGTGTGATGGGAGACTGTCAAGCACGGTTCCGAGAGAAGGGAGGGTGAAATTCTCTCCACTTACTCGACCGTTGAATTCTCTTGCTTATTTTGCAACACTAAGATAAGTGAATTCTTCGACAGGACAAAATCTCGGGCAACTTTTTGTTGCTCAGGAACTTAAAAAGTTTAATTTATAATAGTGTTGCGGAATTAAGGATAAACTGAATGACCTTGTGAATACTTCTTTGTCTGATGATGTTGCATGCCTTGATATATAAGATACATCGAAAGGTCGTCCTTTGGATAATCAGGTAATGTTACTGATTAAAGAAAAGACTGGCGTAACGAATAGCCGTGCCTTTCAGCAATTGCCTGAAGAAACAAAACGGTCGGTTTTGATTGAATTGAAGGGTATGAGAGCATCACTTCGCCAATTGGAGAGATTGACCGGAATCGGGAAAAGTATGGCTACTCTGTGTATCGCCTCACTTATATGAGTGGTGTAGTTCCTCCGTTGTCCATTACCAAGGAGGTTCTTTACATCAACAGGGAGTTTGTCAATACGATGATAGACATATACAACGAGTTGATGCACTACCCACCTTTCCCTGGTTGGAAAGATGGACTGGAAGAATTATGGAACTGAGTTAAGCAGGAAATTCTTTGTAGCCTATGGTAAGGAATCGCTCAACATACAGGAATTCAACGTTTGATATACCATCGAACCGCAATTTGTGGCTGACATTGGGGCAGTATGACGCTCTGGTCGAATACCAAGAGGTTGCCAGTAGATATTATCTTGGAACTTTTGATGCTAAGAAAGAATCCTTTGACTCCTTTCTCAGTCGCACTTCTATAGTTACAGGTGTGAGGTTAAATAACATAAGTCTTGCAAATTTTAGGGAGAAACAAATTCAGGGCTATCTTGTGTTCCCGAATGCAAGTTTCGATGATTTCATTACTGATTTCGTTGATGATGTAAAGTTCTTAATAGATCCAGCTTTCTCGTTAAGCAAAATAGATGGTTCAAAGTTTGATAAACTTGTGGACGCACTTTTGCAAATTGGGATAAGTCCTTCGATTGAGAAGTTCAAGAAAGAACTGTATGACTATTACAGGTTGTTGCGTAATGACGTGGCGCATAGCTTGAATCAAAACTACGAGAAGGAATATAAAACTCTCGACAAGAAAGCTATTGCTGCTTTTTATACGACTCTTAGCGAACCAAAGGAAAAATCAAAGTTGTCGTTTGATGATTTCATACTGTGTACAGCAAATATTAAAAATATTGCAGATCTTCTGACCATTAGCCTATTACCCAATATTAATTGGGAGCAGTTAGTGCTTAACAACAGGGAGCAACTGATTCCAAAATATGAAAGATTCGTTCACGGAGGTAGGACTAAAAGACTCCAAACTTACGTGTTAAACTGCATAAGAACACTTTACGGATACACACTCGATGAATTGACGATAAACAATATAATCGGCTCATTAGAATAGATGGTAGTTCATCCCCCTTCAGGATAGGCACATAATCGTGGCTATGCTGAAGGGGAAGGCAGAAGTTCGAATCTTCTATGAGTCACTTATAGTTTAATAAAATGGAAGAACCTATAGAAAATAATACGCAGGAGCGTGAAGATGACCTGTTAACGGAGCAGCAGGACATTTTCTCTTATTATCGTCGTCTTAGGAGTAATCTCTTCTCAGATACGGAAGTTGTGTATGAGACAAAACTAACTCCTGAACTCTTCGACCTGAAATTGCAACAGCTCTCGCAGGACAAGAAACAGTCGGAGTTTGAGAACTTTGTCTTGGTGCTGGCCGCACGTCTGGTGACACCCAACATTAAGCCACAGACCGGCCCTGATGGTGGTGGTGATGGTAAGGTGGATGGCGAGACATATCCTGTTGACAAAGCAATATCTGACAGGTGGTGGGTGTCTGAAGGAAGTACTGGTGACCAAAAATGGGCGATAGCTATTAGTGTTCAGAAAAACTGGAAAAGTAAGATAGAGGGTGATGTCCAGAAAGCAGTAGAGACTGGCCGTGGCTATACGAAGGTGATATTCTTCTCTAACCAGAAAATCAAATCAAGTACACGTCAAGAGGTAGAGGATGAACTGTCAAAGCAGTATGGTGTGGCAGTTAGTATCTTTGACGGCAAGTGGTGTTCGTTTGCCGTATTTGAACAAGACTGTTATGATGTTGCAACCGATAAGCTGAATTTTTCCGAAGAATATAGGAGAAAGACCATCAAGGAAGGCTCCCACGATAAGCGCAGGAAAGAAGAACTGGAGCAGTTGGAGAACGATTTGTTGTCACGACAAGTAGAAAGCCTTGATACTGACTATATTGACGATTTGCTCCAGACCTGCATATTAAGCAGAGGGTTGGAACGTCCACGAATGGAGACCGAAGGACGCTTCAACCGTGCGCAGCGAGAAGCAGAGGCACATGGTTCACCTGTGCAGCGGTTCAATATAACCTATAATCATGCTTGGACATCGTTTTTCTGGTTCCACGATGTGAATGCCATGTATGCAGATTATCTGAAGTTAAAGGAATTCACAAAGACGCACACAACTGTGCATACTATAGAACTGATGACCAATATCCTCACGAATTTGGAAAATGCGGCGGGCGTTGGCTTATTCGATTCCGAAAAGTTTTGGGAGGAAGTTAAGGATTTAAAGACGATAAAGGAGCGAGAAGATCTTTCGCAGGCGAGCCGTCTGTTTCTTGAACTCTTCTTCACAGAACATAGGTTACTCCAAATGTTGCACTATGCGCAAGACCCAACGTCAGAGTTAAAGAAACTGTCAAAGTTGATAGAGGCATGTGCCAACTATCCAGACATTAGTTTTGATGCTCAGATAACTATCGTAGAGATAATGGGACGAGTTATAGATGACAACGATGAATATGAAAAGCTTATCGACAAGATTTCAGAGATTTCGTCTCAGCGCAAATCAGAGGTTGAGGGTGCCTTAATACATTTCAATCGTGCACAGTCCTTGATAGACAAACAACAATACAAGCCTGTGGTGAAACATTTAGGGCACTGTGTACAGGCATTTCAGAAAGAAGGCTATGAGTCCGAACTGGTTAAAACATACGGCTATATGGGCATAGCTCTTTATAATCTTGAACTTCCATATAGTGGAAAGGCATATCTGGTTAAGGCTGCATCGATACTGGTCAAGGAGTTTTTCACTAAGGGAACTATCAGTCATCTGCTGATTACTGTATTGTGGAAACTCTGTGAAATAGAGCTGATGATAGGCCGACTGGTGATGTATCTCAACTGGCGGGAACTGCTGTTTGTCATTGCTCATAATGGTCAAGAATTTGAGCGTAAAGATTTTGTTGAGAAAGATGTACTGTTCGATGGAGGTTGGGCTTGTCATTTTGCGGCAGCAGACTTTACGAGAGAAACTATTTGCATCTTACCTGACATTTTTGCACGTTGCGATATGCCCATTTCTGAAAACTATCTGAAGTATGCTTTAGGGTACGAAGACTCTGTAGATGAGCAGTATACTCATCTTGTCAATAATGATTGGAATAGTTTGCTTAGGCAGCAACCTATACACAAGCAGTTCCTAAACTCTCTAAATATAGCGGAAGAAGGGCAGACTTCTATCAGCACCCTGGCAAAGGGCTGTCGTTTCACTGTAAGTTATGAGAATTCTGTTAGGAACCAAATGGTTGCTGAGACATTTTTAGCAACTGTGGAAACACTGCTTGCCACTTTTGACACACTGGAACTTGTGGTGATGAGTCAGGAGATTCAGGTGGAAATTGTCTTAACTGATGGACAATCAGAACTGGAAAGAGGAGAAAACGGAACAAAATATGTGTTCAGAGTGAACCACGACTCTCTTGATGGAGAAACATATTGGCGTTGCTTTGCCTTCTTTATGGCATGTTTCATGTCCATTAATGCAGTATCAAACACAGATGTAGGAGAGTTGGTGGCTCAGCGACACGAAAAAGAAAAGTTGATGGACAGGGTGACTGCTATGGTGGAACTGAACAACTCAGTGTATAATGTGCTTGGCGATAAGTTCAAGTATTCTGTTCGTCAATGGCAAAATGCAAATGACAGATCCTATGTTTGTAAGTCTGATGCAATGGGTGAAGCCTATACAGATCAGAACTCACATACTGAACAGTGTGGTGTACAGACTTTTTGCATCTCGAGCACTATGGAATGGTGGGAAAAAGCAGGATGGACGGGTGTGTGCTTCATGTACGACCGATGGTTCGCTGCTCCACCTATAGTGGGCCTAGCATTCAAGAACTTGGAGGCTGGCAGAAAAATCATCCATGAATGGAAAGAAAAAATAGCAAAGGGTGAACCAAGTATAGAACTGCATCTGATAAGAGGCATTGACAAGTCGCATCCCTCATGGTATAGAGCTTGTGTTACTCCAGAGATACCTTTTGATAAGATTACAGTAGGTCGATATGTCGCTGTGATGTGCCGGAAACATACAATGACCCCAAAAGACACGTCGAATCTTGATAATTTTGAACGGGTATATTCTCAATTTAACAAATGCCAGCTGGTGGCAGTTGAAATTGACGACCAGATGCATGTTAACATGAATATCGATTTTAGCGAGGCCATTGAGCTTAAAAGGGTCATCATTACTGATGCATGGAAAGTATCGGCACACGAACCTACGAGAAATGCATTGGAGTGGGACGATGACCCCATCATTCCAGAATCGGAGAAAACGACAGCCCCTGTCATTGAATTATTGAAAAACTTGCGTGAAGTTCATAATAAGACAGGGGAGGGTAATTAGTTAGGAGATGAACGATTATGAAAACCTGTTTAGGAAAGAAGAAAACAAATTCGTTTGCGGATGTGCTGAAGGGCAGAAGAACGGTAATGACTGATTTTGTAAGCTACGCCACAAGCAGGTACTGTCCTGATGAAGAACAGACAAAACTACTTGCAGAGTTCCACAAGCATGTGTGGAAGGATTGCAAGATAGAAACTGTTGGGCAACTGACCGAATATGAGAACCTATATCTGCAGTATTCTGAAAAGTTTGACTTTGTCTATGATACAGAGGTCGATGAGTTTGGATTTGTGGATATGAATGATGGTAAAGCGGGCTTACTCTCCAAAGGAAGGTTTGAACAGTTATCAAAGAATCTGAGTACAAGCGAATTTGCAACGAAAAGCTGAGAGTATGGGCTTTCGGACTTGGAAATTGTGGTCTTACTTAGTTTTCTTGCGGATATACTAACCTCGGCTACCAGAACCGCCGTTCTGACCATCTTGCCGCAATGTGGCAGATTGTCAACTGGGATGTTGTTGAACAACGGAATAATTAATAAATACATGGAACAGCAAGAGAAAATCTCAATGGAAGATATAGATAAAATAGAGAAGATATTTAATGTAGAATATTCTGATACTGTTAAGTATGCAGTACGTTATGGTTACAATTATCGAATAGAGGCAGAGCAGAAGCATAATTCCTATTCCCATGCTTGTTTACCAGATACATCTGCAATTCTTCTATGGCTTGGTCAAAAAGTAATTGACGGAGTTATATGGGATTTATTCAAAGTAGCTGCAAAAAAGCTTTATGAGAAGTTTGTCAAGTCCAATAGTTATCTTTCGGAAAAACTCAGTAAGTTCCTGTCAGATGAACAAGACCTCAAAAGATTCTATACTTACGTAAAAGAATTCAATGAGCAGAACATGACCGTAACAGAGGAACAGTTCAAATATATTCGAGAAGAAATAATTGCAGATTTCTTTGGAAAGGAATGTGGAAAGATATATGAGCAAGAACATCGCCTACCTACAATCCAAGAATATATGAGGATTAACCGTGAGGCTTTAGTTCATGCAGATAAACTTATGGTGCTTCAGAATTAGGGCGTTAAATTCTGCGGTAACCATCTATTTCTCCACATTGCCCACTAAAGAATAAGTAAGTGGATAAACTCAACGGCGAGTTACAGGCTCGCCGCCGCTAGATTTCTTTAGAGGTTTCTTTGACATGGTAGTGGCGGGAAGACAAGATTATCCTGACATGACGAAGGCTCTCTTATGTTAATCATAGGTAAAAATCGAAAAAGTTCAATTCTTGGAAATATGCTTTACCCAGTAAACACTGGAGGCAGAGCTATATTGCCATAGGGGTTGGATGCTTACTTTAAATATACAGAATGAATAATATCTCAGATTGGATTATTCCAATATCTTCATCATTGGTAACAATTATTGTTACAGTAATGACTTGTAAATGGCAATTACGAACCGAGTTAAGAAAAATATCGGAGAATTATGTCTCCGATAAGAAGTATAAAGCATACTATAATGCGGTGAATATGTTTTATTCAATTATGTCAGAAATTAAAAATAAGGGAGCAATAGTCGGTCCTTCTGATAGATTTCAAGAAATGTTGAAAGTAAAAGAAGACCTCTTTGTTTATGGTTCGGACAAAGCTTTTAGGGCTTTTACTGAGTTTCTTTGCAATAGTTCTCAAAATCAGCCTAATCAAGATTACATTGAGTATTTCTTGAATTTTATGTTGATTGTAAGAAAAGAAATCTCTGGAGGAAAAAGTAAATTAACAACTGATGATATTCTGCTGAATATTATGCAAAGTCATGAAGAACTTCGTAAATATCAAGTTTTTTGTGGCTTTAAATAAAATGTTATCTCATAAAAACAAATACGTTTTCCGAATGCTATTCTTGATTGTTGTATTGTAGTTTATGAGGCGATGTATATGGCAAGGATGTTGAAATAACAGAGAATATTATGAGCGAGGAACAATACAATGAATTGCAAAAAGCCTATACAAAGGAGGTTTTGGCAAGCATGATAAAGGCTGATATACGCAGTAGGTTTCCAGAACCTTATGCAAGTATGTATTGCAAACAATTTGATGATTTCAAAAATGTTGCAGATTTCTTGGAATTTGCAGCAAAGTTAATGAGGAGACAATAATATATATAACTAGTCTTTTCTTTTTGCTGATCCATGTAAATAAGGCTTAAGGTTAGGTATAGAAAGCCCAGCATCAAGGCGGTCCCATCCCGCACAATATGGCGAAGACCTTTGATGGTCCGCCAACCTTAGAGCGTAGCGGTTCCGAGCACCGAGTAGGGCGGTTTCCCTCTTCTTCCCTGAGGGGAGAAGACCGAGATGAGAGGTGGAGCCTTCTTTAATGGTAAAGAAGGACGGGATGATTTTAGAAAATCTTTATTATTTAAAGAACAAGATTAATGCATAATTTCACCAACATACATATCATAATCATGACCGGCGGCGTAGGCAGCCGCTTCTGTCCAATGTCAACCCCCGATTACCCAAAGCAGTTTATTGATGTGATGGTTTCGGCTGTTCCCTCATACAATATTTAATTTAAAAAGTAAATAAAACAATAAACATAAAATATCATGTTTAATCTCAGTAAATTCATAGGTCAATATGTGACCCATCGTGAAAAGAGTATGTTTGCTCAGGATATAGAGGCAAACAAGGAGAAACTTTCTGCTGAAATCAAAGGCAAGAAAGTTTGTGTAATTGGTGGAGCCGGTTCTATCGGTTCTTCATTCATTAAGGCTGTACTGCGCTTTGAACCACAGAGCGTAGTTGTAGTTGACTTGAATGAGAACGGATTGGCAGAATTGGTTCGTGATGTGCGAAGCACAGAAGGACTTTATGTACCTGATGAGTTCCGTTGCTATACCCTCAACTTTGCAGACCCAATCTTCGAACGTATTTTCCGTGAGGAGAAAGGCTTTGACATTGTAGCCAATTTCTCAGCTCATAAGCATGTTCGTTCTGAGAAAGATAAGTATAGTGTTCAGGCACTCATCGAGAATAATGACATCAAGGCAAAGAAACTGATGGATTTGCTTTGCGTGTACCCACCAAAGCATTTCTTCTGCGTATCTACAGATAAGGCTGCTAATCCAGTTAATATCATGGGGGCCAGCAAGCGTATTATGGAAGACCTGGTGATGGCTTATAATGAGCACTTCAAAGTAACCACAGCTCGTTTTGCCAATGTAGCTTTCTCCAATGGTTCTTTACCTGATGGTTGGATTCATCGTTTGCAGAAGAAGCAGCCATTGGCAGCACCATCTGATGTGAAGCGTTATTTCGTATCTCCTGAGGAGTCTGGTCAGATTTGTATGTTGGCTTGTATCCTTGGTAATGGCGGTGAGGTGTTCTTCCCTAAGCTGGGTGAGGAGCAGATGCTTACCTTCTCATCTATCTGCGATGACTTCGTAAAGGCAGAAGGCTTCAAGAAGGTGGAGTGCAAGAATGATCCAGAGGCAAAGAAGTATGCTGCAGATATGGATTACGAGAGTGACAACTATCCTGTTGTTTACTTCAAGAGTGATACTACTGGCGAGAAAGCTTACGAGGAATTCTATGTTCCTGGTGAGAAAATCAATATGACTCGTTTCTCTGCACTCGGTGTTGTTGAGGAGACAACCCGTCGTCCGATGTCAGAGATTAACCAGTTCTTTGATGAGTTGGAGGGTATCTTTGCAGAGTCAGACTTCTCTAAGGCTGAAATCGTGACATCAATCAAGAAGTTTATACCAAACTTCGAGCATGAGGAAAAAGGTAAGAACTTGGATCAGAAAATGTGAAACTGTCTATAAATGGTCGCAGACATAAAACTCATGACCTATAAAATAAATTCATTAAGTATGCAAAGAAAGATGAAGAGACTCCTCTAGAAGCTCACCACCTGCGGGTCTAGAGTGTAGTCTTTAATTAATGCAGGTGTATGGTTGTATAATAGTATAATTGCAACAAAGTGGATATGGAATAATTTGGTTGAAATATACCAATGGTGTCAACCATACCTTGAAGCAATGTTGAATTATATCTAAGCAACTGGGTGGGTTGGAGGGATTTTTTATTTAAATATAAAGTTATGGCAGATTTTAGTAAAACAATAGACTTTATCAAGTCAGTTTATGGCAACCAGGAGTTTACTCCTCTGGCTGTTCCTGTTTTTGCAGGTAATGAAAAGAAATACCTCAACGAGTGTATTGACACAACCTTCGTTTCATCCGTAGGTAAGTTTGTTGATCGCTTCGAGGAAGATATGGCAAAATACACAGGTGCCAAGAAGGCTGTGGTATGTGTAAGTGGTACCAATGCCCTTCACATGAGCTTGTTGCTCGTAGGTGTAAAGCAAGATGATGAAGTATTGACTCAGGCTCTTACTTTCATTGCAACCTGTAATGCATTGAGCTATATTGGAGCTCATGCCGTATTCATTGATGTGGATCGTTCAACAATGGGTCTTTCTCCAGATTCTTTGAAGGCATGGCTTGAGAAGAATGCTGAGGTTCGCAAGAACACTCGCAAGGGAGAACTTCCGGAAAGTAAGGATTTCGCTTTCGAAGAGGACGACTTGGCTTGCTATAACAAGAATACCGGTCGTCGTGTCAAGGCATGTGTTCCTATGCACTCATTCGGTCATCCTGTCCGCATTGATGAGATTGCAGCTATCTGTAAAGAGTGGCATATCGAACTTGTAGAGGATGCAGCAGAGAGTATTGGTTCTACATTCAAGGGACAGCATACAGGTACATTTGGTAAGATTGGTGCGATTAGCTTCAATGGTAACAAGACCATCACTACCGGTGGCGGCGGTATGATGCTCTTCAATAATGAGGAGTTGGGCGCATACGCAAAGCATATCACCACACAGGCAAAGATTCCACATCGTTGGGAGTTCCGTCACGACCATGTAGGTTACAACTATCGTATGCCAAATATCAATGCTGCTATGGGATGCGCTCAGTTGGAGAACATTGACAAGTATGTTGCAAGCAAGCGTAAGGTTGCTGCAGAATATGAGGAGTACTTCAAGAACGTACCAGATATCGAGTTCTTCGTAGATTCTCCTAATACCGTATCTAACTATTGGCTCAATGCTGTTATTTTGAAAGATAAGGAGGCACAGATTGATTTCCTTACCCAGACCAATGACAATGGAGTGATGACTCGCCCAATCTGGGAGTTGATGAATCGTCTTCCAATGTTTGAGAATTGTGAGAACGATGGCTTGGAGAATACCATCTGGTTTGCAGATAGAGTCGTGAATATTCCAAGTAGTGTAAGAATTTAAAATAAAATACTATGGTTAATTCTATTACTAGTAAGGCTGATAGTATACAGGTTGTTTATGATAATTATATAAATAACAAGTATATTGTAAATAGAAGATATCAGCGTAAGTTGGTATGGACACAGCAAGAGAAAGTTGCTTTTATAGATTCTATAGTAAAGAATTATTCGATTCCTTTGTTTCTGTTGGCTCAAAATACAGACTCTAATGGTATGACTCAGTATGAAATTATTGATGGAATGCAACGACTAAATTCTATAGTTTCATTTATCGAGAATGAATTTGGCATAGAATATAATGGCAAAATCTGCTACTTTAATGTTGATACTTTGGCTAGTACTTTAAACTTAAAGCAACAAGGAAAGCTCGTGCCCAAAATTCCTCAACTTCCTAAAAATGTATGTTTGGATATTGTTTCATACCAAATTCCTGTTTCTCTTATTATAGCAGACCAACAAAGTATTGAAGAAATCTTTAGAAGAATTAATTCCTTTGGAAAGCAATTGTCTTCTCAAGAAATACGCCAAGCTGGTGCAACAGGTGCTTTTTCTGATATGGTAAGAAAGGTAGCCTCAACTATTAGGGGCGATGTTTCAACATCGGATATTCTTCCTCTCAATAGTATGAGAAATATAAGTCTTTCGAATACGAATCTAAAGTATGGCATCAATATTAGTGACTTATGGTGGGTAAGGCAGCATATTGTTACGGTATCAAATATTCGTGTTTCTAGGGATGAAGAATTGATAGCGTGGTTACTTTCGTATATGATTTTAGGTAAGTCTATAGCTCCAACTTCCAAAGCCTTAAATCGTCTTTATCGTCATGATGCTTTAGACAGAGAGAATGATAATCAAGCTGATGTGATTGAGTTTAGAATCAAAGAACTTGGTGCTGAAAATCTTATTAACCAATTTTGTAAGACGTTTTCTTTGTTGCTCGATGTTTTACATAAAGCAAAGAAAGATTTTAGAAGCTTGATTTTTACGGAGGATGAAGCTGAAGGTTTGGTTAGGACATTTCAAGTTGTTTTTCTTGCAATTTATGAACTGCAGCATAATGAACATATGGTTGTTGCTGATATGTCTGGTTTTGTAAGCAGTTTGGATGGCATTGGTGTTACTGTCCTTAAAGGAATAGTAAAAGAATATTGGAATGCAGAAAGTAGATATAAAAGAATTCAAGCTGTAAAAGGTGTTTTGCGCCCTTCATTTCGACAAGGTACGGGCTGTGATGTGGCGAAAGACAATTGGGTAATTCAAATCGATAATATCCTCCGTCTCTCAACGATAGAAGGTTCACAATATGATTTTAAAGTTGGTTTTCATAATTTTGGAGACTCTAAATTCAATGAAGGTTTAGTTCAAAAGTGCGTTAAGTTGTTGACTGCAGCTGTTAATAAAGAATCAAATACAGCAGGTTATGTTGTCGTTGGTATTTGTGAATCTTTAAAATCTTTTGAAGAATATAAAACTTTTTATAAGACGAATAAAGGTACCAAATATCAAAATACAGACTTTTATATTACTGGTATAGATGGAGAGGTTAAGAAATTTTATGGTGGCTCATTTGATAGATTTCAGAATGAAATTATTAATATAATCAAGAAAACTCCTATTGAAGAAAGCGTCAAACATTATATTTTAACCAACATAAAATTTCCAAGATATTATGATGTAACATTAATGGTGCTGCAGTTGAAATCTTTAGATGCCCCAGTTACATATGATGACAAATACTTTGAACGTCAAGGTAATAACGCTGTTGAAGTCAAAGGGATAAGTGCAATTAAAGCTATAGAGTCGAGATTTAATAATAAGGTGTGAAATGAAAAAAGTGTGCGTAATTACTGGAGCCCGTTCAGAGTATGGGCTCTTGCGATGGGTGATAGATGGAATAGATAAAGATGAAGACCTGCAGCTACAGTTAGTAGTTACAGGTGGACATCTTTCTCCTGAACAAGGACTTACCTATCAGGCGATAGAAGAGGATGGATATCATATCGATGAGAAGGTAGAGATGCTTCTTTCTTCTGAAACATCTGTTGGTATCTCCAAATCAATGGGACTCTGTTCAATAGGAATGACAGATGCTTTTAATCGTCTGAAGCCAGATATGATAGTGGTTTTAGGAGATAGATATGAGTTGCTTCCAATTGTAGGTACAGCCTTGGTTATGAGAATTCCTGTTGCTCATATTTCTGGAGGAGATATCACAGAGGGAGCAATTGACAATGAGGTGAGAAATGCTGTGACAATGATGTCAACTCTTCATTTCCCTGGTACTGAAGAATCTGCTGCTCGTATCAGAGCTATGCGCCAAAGTTCAGACAATATATATGTTACGGGTGAGACAAACCTGGATAATTTCCGCAAGATAGAATTGTTAAACCGCCATCAGTTAGCTGAATCATTAAAACTTGATCCTGCTAAAAAGTGGATCTTAGGTACGTATCATTCTGAAACAACATTATCTGTACCAGAAAATATCCAGCGAGTTAATAATCTTCTAGCATCTCTTGAAAAAGAATGCTCCGATTGTGAAATCCTGTTTTCCAAAGCAAATTCAGATATTGGTGGCAATTTGATAAACGATATTCTTCAACAATATGCGGAGGAAAAAGATAATTTCCATTTTGTCGCATCATTAGGTCAAAAGAGATACATTAGTATTCTATACCAAGTAATTATGATGGTAGGAAATTCTTCTAGTGGTATTTTCGAAACACCATTCGTAAAACTACCGGTCTTGAACATTGGTGATAGACAAAAGGGAAGATTGATAACATCAAACATAAAATGTTGTGATGGTACTGAACTTGGTATGCAGAATGCGTTGAAAGAACTTCAGACTGAAGAATTTCATAATAAATGTAAGACGGCAGACAATCCTTACGGAGATGGTCATGCATCTGAACGGATAGTTGAACAGATTAAATGTTATTTAAATGATAGCGACACCTTATTATAATATAGATTTATCTAAGCTTCAGAAAAACTTAACATCATTGCGCGCGGCTTTTGAAACTTTATGGCCTAATTTCCAAATAGGGTATTCTTATAAAACGAATAACTTACCTTGGCTTGTCAAGTGGATGCATGAACAAGGAGTTATGGCAGAAGTTGTTTCAGAACCAGAATATGAATTAGCTGCTTATGTGGGTAATCAGCCTGATAATATCATACTGAATGGTCCACATAAAGGTTTAAGCAACTTATTGCTAGCGTTAAAAAACGGCAGTATAGTAAATCTAGACTCATTTGCAGAGATAGATTTCATAGAAGAGAATATCCTGTCATTCACTCATGACATCAAGGTCGGTTTGCGCATCAATTTTGATTTGGAACACGAATGTCCTGGTGAAACTATTCCAGGTGAAGAACCTGGACGTTTTGGTTTTAATCTTGAAAATGGTGATTTTGATAAGGCATTAAACCGCTTAAGTCATCTGCAGAAAGTTAAAGTTGTAGGCTTGCATGGACATCACAGTACTCGTACAAAGAGTTTGAGAATCTTTAATAGTATAACTAGGCATCTCTGCGAAGTAAGTAAAAAGATACCTGCATTAGAATACTTGGATTTAGGTGGTTGTTTGTTTGGTGACAAACCTGGTGCTCCAACCTTTGAAGAATATGCTTCTACGATAGTCGATGTCCTTGAAGCTTATCAAATCTCTAAAGAAGTACAACTTCTTGTAGAACCAGGAGCAGCATTGATAGCTTCACCGGTTTCTTATGTATGCTCTGTGATTGACGTTAAGGATATTAAGGATAGAAGACTTGTCTTTACTGATGGTTCTGTAAAACATGTAGCTTCCCAAATGAAAGCCCCACCTTTTGTATCTTCACTTTATACTAAATCCGGTAATTTGAAAGAAAAGCAAATCGTTACAGGTTATACTTGTATAGAGATGGACCGTTTCTTGACTTTGGATAATCAACCAGAGTTGACAAAGGGTGATAGAATAACGATATATAATGTGGGTGCATATACAATGTCAATGACTCCATTATTCATAGAATACTTTCCGACAGTTATAGTCACTGATGAAAATGGTAACGAGGAAGTTGTCCGAGAGAAATGGACAACTAAAGAGTTTATTCAAAAAAGTAAATTGTAATTATGAAGAATCTTTTAATTCTTAGTCCAGGTAGACGTGTTGAAATTGTTCAATACTTTAAAGATGCTTTCCATAAGGAGAACCGAAAGGTCTATACTTTGGATATGAGCGATAAGGCACCAGCCTTATATTTTGGTGATGAATATTTTCGTATCGATAAGGATTTTGCGCATCTTGACCTCTATATCAATAAGGTTTTAGAGATTTGCAAAAAGAAGGAAGTTGGTGCTATCATTACTTTGATAGATCCAGAGTTAGTTCTTCTTTCCCATTATAAAAAAGAGTTTGATCAACTTGGTGTAAAGCTCATACTCTCCAATCTTGATTTTGTAGAGTCCACTTTTGATAAGTTTGAGTTTTACAATAAATATAAAGGTATTCTTAAACTGGTAGATACTGTTGGTTCGGCAGAAGATGCTTTGAACAAACTTCATAGTAAAGAATGGGAGTTCCCTCTATTTGCAAAGCTGAGAGATGGAAGTGCCAGCATTGGCATTAAGAAGATTAATAGCTTTGAGGATATCGAAGAGCTGAAGACCGAACCAAAATATATCTATCAGCCATTTATTGCAGGAAAGGAATATGGGGTTGATACTTTCTTTGATTTGAAATCAGGGAAGCTCGTCTCAATGTTTATCAAGGAGAAACTTGCAATGAGAGCAGGAGAAACAGATAAAGCAATTTCTGTTCATTCTCAAAATGTTATAGATGAGGTTTTAAAGGTACAGAATATCAAAGGCCTTTATGGTCCTATCGATATTGATGTATTTGTATCTAATGATGGAGAAGTTTATATCAATGAGATTAATCCTAGGTTTGGAGGAGGTTATCCTCATGCCTATGGATGTGGAGTCAATTTCATGAATTTGATATTAAACAATCTGAATGGTAATGAGAATCAAGTTTCTTTAGATTCTTACAAAGAAGGCATCATGATGCTTAAGTATAACGGATTATATTTCAAGGATACTAATGACTAATCAACATGTATACATTATAGCTGAGGCTGGAGTAAACCATAATGGTCAACTCGATTTAGCTCTACAGCTTTGCGATGCAGCAAAAGAAGCCGGTGTTGATGCTGTGAAGTTCCAAACTTGGAAAACGGAACTTATTATAACCAAAGGCACCAAGAAAGCAGAGTATCAGGAAAAAAATCTCAATAATGATGATGACCAGTTTACGATGCTGAAGAAATTGGAGTTGTCTTATGATAATTTCCAAATAGTTAAGCAGCATTGTGATGAAATCGGTATCCAGTTTCTTTCCACTGCGGATGAGACAGAGTCTCTGGATTTCTTGGTAAATCTGGGTATGCCGTTTATCAAGTTGGGTTCAGGCGATATCACCAACATTCCATATCTGCGCTCTGTTGCTAAATATGGAATGCCGGTTATACTTTCTACAGGTATGGCAAACCTGTCACAAGTAGCGATTGCTTATGATACATTGCAGGAGGCTGGTGCTAAGGATATCTCTGTTTTACACTGCACAACCAATTATCCATGTCCTATGAATGAGGTCAACCTACGTGCAATGCTGACAATGAAGGAAGCATTTAAGTGCAGGGTGGGATATTCAGATCATACCATGGGAATTGAAGTTCCAATAGCTGCTGTTGCTATGGGAGCAGAGATTATAGAGAAACATTTCACTCTCGACAAGAATATGGAAGGACCTGATCATAAGGCTTCCTTGAATCCAGAAGAACTTAAGGCAATGGTATCTGCCATTCGCCATATTGAGCAGGCTTTGGGAGATGGAATAAAGCAGCCAAATGAGAGTGAGAAGAAAATCTCAAATGTAGTTTTGAAACGTATTGTTGCAAGTCGTCCTATTAAGAAAGGTGAGGTTCTTTCTGAGAATAACATGACCGTAAAGCGTAGCGACAATGGAATCAAAGCTTCGTATTGGGATGTTGTGGCAGGTAGAGTTGCACAACAGGATTATTCAATTGATGAAGAAATAAAACTTTAGGAGTATGAATTTTTTATATATTATTCCAGCAAGAGGTGGCAGTAAAGGTATTCCTCATAAAAACATTAAGTTGTTTGGAGGAAAGCCACTCATCTATTATGCCATAGAAACGGCTCGCCAACTTACTGCAGATGAAAACATCTGTGTAACTACTGACGATGATGAGATTATTTCAACTGTAGAACAAACTGGACTAAAAGTTCCGTTTAAACGACCAGATAGTTTGGCGACAGACCACTCTTCGTCGTATGATGTGATAATGCATGCTATCAACTTTTATGAGCAGCAAGGTAAGCATTACGAAGCAATCGTTTTGCTTCAACCAACATCTCCTTTTAGAAGTGTAGATGATGTGAAAGCATGTGTTGAGAAATACTCGCCAGACTATGAAATGGTGGTGAGTGTAAAGAACGCTTCTTCCAATCCATATTATGATTGCTTTGAGAGCAATAAAGATGGTTATCTTATTCCTTCTAAAGGTGATGGTAATATTAATAGAAGACAGGATGCTCCAAAAGTGTATGAGTATAATGGTGCTGTCTATGTAATGAACGTTGAAGCCTTGAAAAAAGGTACATATAATCTTTTCCACAAAATAGGTTTTGTTGAAATGGATGATACTCATTCTGTTGATTTAGACACTATTTTTGATTGGAAGGTTGCAGAACTTATGTTGAACGAAGGTTTAGTAAAATAAGATGAATACAATACATATTATTAATAAACGAGAATCTCTTTTGTCAGCATTAAAGATAATCAATGCTATGGAACAAGATCCGTTGGTTTTGTTTGTTGTTGATGATGAAGACAAAATGGTGGGTACCTTGACTGATGGTGATTCTCGTCGAGCTTTGATAGCAGGTGTTTCTGTGAATGACTCTATTGAGAATGTGATGCACAAAAACTTTAATTATCTTCGTAAAGGAGTTGATGATGATGTGCAGCATCTTCATGAGCAGAAACAGAAAAAGATGAAATTGATTCCCATTTTGGATTCTGATAATCATATTGTCGATATTGTAAACCTTGAAAAGTATATTACACGACTTCCTATTGATGCAGTTCTTATGGCTGGAGGAAAGGGAGAACGCCTTCGTCCTTTAACAGAAAAGACTCCGAAACCATTGCTCGAAGTTGGTGGTAAATGTATTATTGATCATAATGTAGACCGATTGATTTCTTATGGAGTTAATCATATTGATGTAACTGTAAATTACCTTGCAGAGCAATTAGAGGAACATTTTGCCACTCCTCGTGATGGAGTACAGGTCCGTACTTTCCGAGAGCCAAAGTTTCTTGGTACTATTGGTAGCATTAAGTTTGTAGATACATTCTACAATGATACCATCCTCGTTATGAATTCTGATCTTTTCACTAATATCGATTATGAAGATTTCTTCCTTCATTTTCAACAGAATGATGCAGAAATGTCGGTTGCAGCAGTTCCTTACAATATCAGTATAGAACTAGGCATTCTTGATTTGGATGGTCGTAACATCAAGGGACTCATTGAAAAGCCGAAGTATAACTATTATGCCAATGCAGGTATTTACCTTATCAAAAAGCGTGCTCTTGCCGAGATTCCAGAAAATACATTCTTCCATGCAACACATCTTGTGGAGAAGCTTATCGCTCAAGGAAAGAAAGTTATCCGCTATCCGCTTAATGGAACATGGATTGATATAGGTACTCCTCAAGAGTATGCTAAGGCGCAGGATTTGGTAAAACATCTCAAGAAATAATCTAATAAATAATCATGATGAATGATTTTAAAGATATAAAAGTAGCAGTAGCCGGTACCGGCTATGTCGGTCTGAGCATAGCAACGCTATTGTCTCAGCACCATCATGTAACAGCAGTAGATGTAATCCCAGAGAAGGTGGAGAAACTCAACAATAAGATTTCTCCTATCCAGGACGATTACATCGAAAAGTATTTGGCTGAAAAGCCATTGAACCTCGTGGCAACCCTTGATGGCAAGTCAGCCTATAAGGATGCCGACTTCGTAGTGATTGCAGCACCAACCAACTACGACCCAGTGAAGAACTACTTCGATACATCCCATGTAGAAGAAGTCATCGACCTGGTTCTGGAGGTAAACCCAGATGCAGTGATGGTCATCAAGAGCACCATCCCTGTAGGTTATACCCGTAGCCTCTACTTGAAGTATGCCAAGAAGGGCGTGAAGAAGTTCAACCTTCTCTTCTCTCCAGAGTTCCTTCGTGAGAGCAAGGCACTCTATGATAACCTTTATCCAAGCCGTATTATCGTAGGCTATCCAAAGATTATCGAGCGCCCTGAGTTTGCTGAGGAGAACGAGGCAATCAAGGCAGTAACCGATGTTGAGATGATGAAGGAAGCAGCCAATACCTTCTCTCAACTTCTTGTTGAAGGTGCTATCGCATCACAGTCCGTAGGCAATTCAACACTTAACACTCAACATTCAACATTAGAAAACAAGGGCATCCCTTGTTTGTTCATGGGTATGAAGGAAGCTGAGGCTGTCAAGCTCTTCGCCAATACCTATCTGGCACTCCGAGTAAGCTACTTCAATGAGTTGGATACATACGCAGAGGTAAAGGGACTCGATACCAAGGCAATCATTGATGGCGTAGGTCTTGACCCACGAATCGGCACCCATTACAACAACCCAAGCTTCGGCTATGGTGGTTATTGCTTGCCAAAGGATACCAAGCAGCTCCTGGCAAACTATGCAGATGTTCCTGAGAACCTGATACAGGCAATCGTAGAGAGCAACCGCACCCGTAAGGACTATATAGCTGATGCCGTACTCCAGAAGGCAGGCTATTACAGCTATGCCGAAGCCAACAGCTATGATGCCAGCAAGGAGCACAACTGTGTGATTGGTGTCTATCGCCTGACCATGAAGTCAAACAGCGATAACTTCCGCCAGTCTGCCATCCAGGGCATCATGAAGCGTATTAAGGCAAAGGGTGCAGAGGTAGTCATCTATGAGCCAACTTTGGAAGAAGGCAGCACCTTCTTCGGTAGCCGAGTAGAGAACAATCTCGAAGCCTTCAAGGCACAGAGCCATGCCATCATCGCCAACCGCTACGATGCTTGTCTGGATGATGTAAAGGATAAGGTATATACAAGAGATATTTTTAGAAGAGATTAAAATATAATATACAGAAATAGCAGGTGAAGTGTTTAGGGCAATTTTTATGAGCTACTTTTCTGCTTTGAACATGGATCCTGCTTCTTTATAATATATAAAATGAATACATTATATAAGAATAGTCTATTATATTTGCTAGCGACATTATCTGTAAAAGCTGCATCATTTATTTTACTTCCTTTTTATAGCTATTTAATTTCTCCAGCGGAATATGGTTATATTTATATCGTTGTATCTTTTGTGTCATTTATGTCCATAATGATGACTTTTTCTGTTTCTGCTTCCATATCGAGATTTTATATCGATTGTGAAGGAATTGTAGAAGTTAGAAAAATGTTTTCGACTATAGTTTATACCGTAGTTGGATGTTCTTTGATAATAGGAAGTTCTTTACTTTATTTTCATGAAGAAATAGCATTTTGGTTAAATATTCCATCTTTATATTTGATAATTGCTATAATTTCTTCGATTTTATCCTGCTTCTATTTGCTGATTACAAACCTTCTTTACATTCGTCAAGAGGCAAAAAAAATTTCGTTGACAAGTATGGGTATGGGAATCTTGCAAATTGTTATTCAGTTGAGTATGGTGTTGTGTATGAATGATAAGGCATTTGCTATGATATGTTCACAACTCATATGTGCTTTGGTTACATTTGTTATTTTTATTGTATACTCTAAATCATATCTTGTGTTTTCCTACGATAGGAGAAAGGTTTTTTCGTATGTCAAATATGCTTTTAGTCAATTCCCTAGCGATGTTTCTGTTTGGTTATTGTCCTTTTCAGATAGATTGATGATGAATAAGATGCAAGGAAATATTGCAACTGGTGTTTACGGAATGGGGCAAACATTAGGTAGCGTTCCTAAGATAATTTTTAGCTCTATTAATAGTGCATATGTACCTTTTGTCTTTAATTGTTATAAAAACATGGAATCAGATGCTAAGTACCGCTCTGAATTAATTAATCAAACGACAAGAGTATTTTCAATAGTGACAATGTTCGTCGCAATTATAATTCTCTTTTCGAATAATATTGTTGCTTTATTGGATAGTAAATTTTCAAAGAGTACAATTGTTATGGCAGCGATGCTTTTTGCAATGTTGATAGATTCGTATCGTACTATTTTTACAAATCCTTTAGCATATAATATCAAATATACAAAAATAAAATCTTCTATTTGGTGTATGGCAGCATTGCTTAACATAGGATTAAATATTTATTTAATTCCTAGATATTCAATTTATGGAGCATGCTTTGCTATGATTATTTCTTACGCATTAAGCTTTTCTTTAATAGCTTATTTTGCAAGAAAAGCAATACCTGTTAACTATGATATAAAGAAAATGTTAATAGTATTTGCCGCTTCACTTGTTATGTCTTCTTTTGTCTGTTTGGGAACATCGTTAATCATGTTGATTATTAAAGTGATTTTCGCTTTATTCTATAGTTTAGTTATTGCTAGATTATTAAAAATAGATGTGTTTAATTTTTTAAAAATAATTAAAATAAATCATTAAAGTTATGTCTAAGTTTATTTTATCTAATAATATAAATATTGTGCAGCAAATAGTTGCAGATTCTTGCTCTGCTGGTTTTGAAGTTTCAGGCAAATTTAATGGTCAGATATGCTATACGAGTTTTTATAAGCTCTCATGCAAAAACTTTAATTTTTATGCTATCGGTAATGACTTCATCTCGGTTGTAGGAACTTTTATATACAAGGGTAAACATGGGCAAGAAGCGTTAATAGCTATATATGATGATTTTTGTGCTAATATAAATTCTATCAGAGACAATGTTATAGGTAATTGCGCTTTTATCATTAAAAAGGGTAGCTTGTTGTATGTTTTTGGAGAATATTTTGGATTTTATGATATTTTTTATTATTATAAAAATGGTCTATTCATTATATCTCATGATTTATACGATCTTTATAAAGGTATTACAGACTTGAAAATCAATAAGCTAAATATGTTAGAACATTTGGCTTTAGGAGGAAATTATTGTGGTGAGACCTTTTTTGATGATGTTTATAGACTTCAAGATAATGAAACATTAATAATTGATACTTCAACTGGATGTTTAGAAAAGAGTACATTTAATGTGAATTGGAAAATCAATGAAAGTATGTCTTATGATGAATGTGTCTCTAAAATATCATCTTCCTTGAAGTCTATAGGTAAAACATTTTTTGATAATTTTGGTACACCTGCTCTTAGTTCTACAGGAGGATTAGATAATAGATTGAACCTCGCAACTTTTTTAGCAATTGGCGCAAAACCAGACTTGTATTATGGTGTAGGTAATTCTGGAGCGACAAATACCTTTTCTGGCGATTTGATGGTTAATCAAGAATTTGAGAAAAGTTTTGGCGTAAAATTAAATCAGGTTTCATGGAATAATTCCACTCCTATTGATAAAGATTGGAAAGAGCTTAAAAATAAATATGGGTTTAGTTCTGTGTGTTATGGAGGTGCAAAAGATTTCTTTGAAGCATATGAGCAAATTCCGAATTCTACTGTTTTATTTGGATATATGGGTGAATTGTATAGAAACTTGGATGTTTGGGAAGAAAGAAAGTTTAAATCAATGTCTTTAGATGAGTACATTGAAAAGTATCTTATTAGTGAGTTTATGCACAATGGTTCAAAACTATTTGATGAAACTGATGCTATCAAGAATCATTTATATGAGAAATTACTTGAAGTTTGCAAAAAATGGAGCATTAATCCTAGTATGATCTCTGCCAATGAAGACTTCTTTTTAAACTTAGAAAGAAGAAGATGTTCAGATATAGCTATATTAAATTTAATGAACTATCATCATAATTGTTGTTACATATTTGCTCAACATAATATTTTTCAAATATTAGCAAATGTTGATGCCGTTGCAAAAAAGCAATATAAGTTCCAACTTGATTTGTTGAGAAGTATTTATCCGACAGTATTAAGTGTGCCAATTTTTTCACATTGTAGATTTCAAAAGTATGATACATTAAATAATACTTTAAGTGATTATAAGTCTTTATATAGAATTCTGAAAAGTATGATTCCAATAGGTTATCGTAAGAAGCTCAAAAGTCTTTTGCCTGTTAGTATCCTAGGAGTCTTTAATGATAAGTATCTTGATACTAAAAAGAATTTGGAAAATTTATTCGACATTGAGTCAAATGAGGTAATTAAACAGATTTTTGAAAATTTTGGCTTAATGGAAGATGTAGATTACAAGGCTTTGGTAAATGGTAGATTAGATCGAGATGTGTTAAAATTTGCACAGGAGTTATCCATCATTGGAAATTCTTATGGCTTTAAAGTTAATTAATATGGTACAGTCTGCAATAATCTGTGTTGCTTCGCCATTGCAAGCATTATGTGCAATTGAAGCAATTAAGCATTTCAAAATTGAGAATTATAGGCTATATGTAGTCAATGATTATATGTCTTTATCTAATATAGTTGGAGTGTTAGAAAAAAATATTTCATACGAAGTATTGCCTTTCAAAACGAAGTGGTTTCTTCAATTATATTTTATGATGTTATGTTTGTTTTCATCACATGGAGATATTGATTATTTAATCATGGGAGATTTTCGTTTGTTTGCTTTTAAATTCCGCTTTTTACCAAAATTGCGAAAAAACGGAAAAATAATTTATGTCGATGATGGAAATTATCTTGTTAGCTTAAGTAAGGGTCTTTCCCAATTGAGCATAGCAACAAAAGTTCGTAGTTTTTTCTTTTCATGGGTAACATATGTTAGATCTATCAAGGACAATAACTATTTTACCATATTTTATCAGCTTATTAATAAGAAAGAATGGAATCTTATTCATAATAATATGGAATCATTGTCAGGTTTAGCAGATAGTAGCGAAAAGGCAGTATATATAATCGGTACTGCTTCTAGTATATATTGTGATACTATTGGAATTTCTTCTGATAGATATAAAACAGTCTTATTACATGTTATGAAAACGATAAAGGAAAAATTTCCAAACGATATAATCTATTACATACCACATCGACGTGATGATGCATCTTGGATTAAAGAAGCATGTGATGCGATTGGAATCAAATATTATAAATGTGAATCGTGTATTGAAATTGACATAATTCACAGAAATGCGTCTCCAATTGAAATCTTTGGATTTTCTTCTACGGCATTGATAACTCTAAAAAGATTGTTTAGTAAGACTAAAGTAACAAACCTTTTTATTGAGGGTGGTTGTAATAAGCAAGGAGTAAAAGAATACATGAGTTTAGTTGATGATTTTATTCAATTAGGCATTCAAACACAAAAAATATGAATGACAAAGAACTTTTAATTTTAGTTACAACAACTGTATTTTTGTTTATAATATCATACTTATATTATAAGAAGAAGACAAAATTTAAAATTGGATTGTATATCTTATTAGTTTATACTTTATCTTCTATTATGAGTATTGTTTATGTATTTCAACCTTACAGTTGGTCTTATTTAAATGGTAAGAGTCAATGGTGGCCAATCATTTATTGGATGTTTGTGTTTTTTTTAACATGCATTCCGATTTTTAATTTTGATAAATCGAAGGTCTCTAATATTGAGTATGATAATGATTTTCTTATAAAAATATGTAAATTTGGCTTTTTTATAAGTATTATACCTTTTTCAGAGCAATTGTTTTCTGCATCTCATCTTTTTTTAGGGGGAAATGATTTTGGTCAAATGGCTTTATCTCTTCATGACGATAATGATGGTATGGAGAATTTGTCACTATTAAGCCAGTTGTTGTTAAAGGTTAATATAGCGATTTATGATTTGTCATTTTTAATGCTTCTTGTCTTTTTTATGCAGAAAAAAAAGAATAATTTTGCATTATTCTGTATAATCTTTATTATAGCTACAAGGAATCTTACTGGTTTGATAGCTGGGCATCGTTCATCTTTTATAGAGGTGCTTCAGAAGTTGATACTTATTACGTTGATAGCACTACCTTTAGTTGATAAGGTTAAGCGAAAAAAAATCTTAAAAATTGTTTCTGTTAGTTTTGCGGTTTTTTTTGGCTTTTTCTTAATTATAACTATTGGAAGATCTTTAGCTTATAATGAGCGCGATTCTGAGTTTACTTTAATCGCTTTTTTAAGTAGATATATGGGCGAACAGTTTTTATTGTTTAATGAATATTTACCTAGTATGAAAGCGACCATAGGAGGAGAAATCACATGCTGGTATTTTTTGGATATATTAGGATTGAATCCTCATGAGTTAACTCGAGATTATTATTATATCACTCTGACTAGGCTCCAAGGTATTCAGCAAAATGTATTTTATAGTTATATCGGTAATTTTGTTCAGGATTATGGATTTATAATCACAGCTCTAATATTACCGCTTATATCAATGATTTTTGCAAAATTAACTAAAGTCCGTGGTAATACAATCCCCTTGAGTACTCTCTTTTTATTTGTTTTTTATACATCAATTATACTTCAAGGTGTTACTTCATTTTGCTATAACGGAACTCATGGCAAATTCATAATATTCTCTTTTATTATATATTTTATTTTAAAACATGTAGAACAAAAAAAACGTACATTATGCAAATAGTAAAAAAAAGATTATATGCAGCATATTTAATGCTACCATATTTATTTCCCCATCTGCTTTTCTATTTTTTTTCTAAAAATAAGCAGGTAATCAAGTCTGATATGGGGGGGTGGAAAAACATTATATATCATCTAGTTTATGATAAACCATACAGGAATGTATTTTATTATAGATTAGGAAGAAAACATTTCTTGTTTTCCTGGATCTTGCCACGTTGTACTTATACACGAATTAATCAAAATATGAGTATCGGTAGCAATTTTTATATGGAACACGCTTTTAATACCTTCCTCAATGGTAAGAAAATAGGTAGCCATTTTAGATGTTATCATAATGTTACTGTAGGGCAAAAAGGTGGAAAAATACCTACTATTGGTAATTATGTAACTATCTCTTGTGGAGCTTCGGTGTTAGGCGATGTTGTTGTTGGGAATAATGTTAATATAGGAGCAGGATGTGTTATAGTTAAAGATGTACCTGATAATTGTACCGTTATTGGCAATCCTGCAGTTATCGTTAAGAAAGATGGAATAAAAGTAAGAATACCATTGTAAATGAAAATTTTATTTATATCTCATTATAGCTTTCTCTATGGTTCAAATAGAAGCCTTGACAGTTTGGTTGATGCTTTTATAGAGAAAGGTGAAGATGTTAGTGTTTTATTGCCTTCTAAAGGTAAATTTTACTATCATCTTAAAGAAAAAGGAGTTAATGTCTATGCATTTCGTTTTTTTTATGAAGTGTTGTATGTTAAATTTAATAGGAAATACTTATCTTTACCATTATTGTGGATTTTTAATTTGCTAATGATGCCTTTTCTTATATTTAAAATAAAAAGATTAGCACCAGATGTTATATATTCAAATTCCTCAGTTGATGCATATAGTATTTTCTTTGCTAAGTTATTAAGAATAAAACATGTATGGCATGTAAGAGAATTTTTGAAAGAGGATTTTGGAAGTCATTTTATACTAGGTAAAGAGTTAAAGAAAAAACTGATATTGCAAAGTGATAAAATAATCTTTGTTTCGAAAGCTGTTGCTGACTCTGTAATTGGTTATATTCCTACTAATGGAAAAGTTATATACAATGGCTTGCCTTATCCTCAAAAAGTTAGGAATGAAGTTTTTTTTGATTCAGAGTTAAAGTTAGGTGTTGTGGGTAACATTGACATATCTAAGCAACAACATTTAGCAATTGAATATATGAAAAAAATTCATGAAAAGTATCCGAAAATGACCTTACATATTATAGGTGATAAGGAATGTCCATATAAATATTACATCCAAAAGTTAGTATCGAAATTGGATTTGCAAAACGTCGTTAAATTTGATGGATTTGTAGGAAACGTTGAGGATATTTATAGTAAAATCGATGTCCTTCTCATGTGTTCAAGATCTGAAGCCTTTGGACGAGTTACAATAGAGGCAATGCTTCGTAATATTCCTGTTATAGGTATTGATAGTGGAGGTACATCTGAGCTAATATGTAATGGAGTTACAGGCTTCAAGTTTCATAATGTTCAAGAAGTTATTGCTGCATTAGATGTTATTGTTGATGATCCCGTAAAAACGGAAGATATTATTAATGAGGCTAAATCTGTAGCTCTGATAAAATTTTCAGAGCAAACCTATGTAAATAACATATATAATTATGTTAAATATGGCAATTAAAAAACGTTCTTTTTCCGTTGATATAGCAAAGGGAATAGCTATTATTTCTATTGTTCTCGGACATATTGGATTTGTTTACCCTTTAACATCATTGATCGATTCTGGTAATCTTGTTTATGCATTATGGCATGTTGCCGTATTCTTCTTGTTAGCAGGTTTCTTCATAAAGGAAGAACAGCTTGTTCAACCAAAACTGTGGTTTAAGAAAAAGTTCTCATCGCTGTACTTGAAGATTCTGTATTTCTATGTGCCTGCAGTGTTATTGCATAATGTGTTGATAAAAATAGGGTGGTATTCATTAGAATCTACTGCCCCTGTAATCAATACTTATTCAATGATGGATTTTGCTAAGCAAACTGTATTGGCTATCTGTTTAGGTGGAAGAGAACCGATAGTTGGTGCAATGTGGTTTGTGTATGTGCTTTTTATGGCTCTGATAGGTTTATCTATTGTTTCCTGGGCAATTAAGAAGATTACAAAGAATGACAGACAATATGAATGGATGAGATTCATTGTATTACTGACAATGTGTATGGTAGCAGGTATTCTTAGTAATAAGTATGGTTTGACCATCCGCCGATTTAGCAATACATTTACTGCAATGCTGCTGATATATGTTGGCAGAATAATGTATCAGAAGATAATATTGTCTTTTGATAATGGGTATTTGGCAATTGTATGTGGATTGGTGGCTTTCGAAGTTGCTTGTATGCTTGGCGGTGTGGCTCTGAATGGTAATGAATATAAGGATATACTTCAGCTGATAGTTGCTGCACCAGCCGTGCTATATATAATAATGTATATAGGTAAGCACATTGAGACTAACGTTGTAGGTAAGGCTATTGCATATGTTGGAAAGGAGTCTTTCTATGTTATGGCTTTGCACTTTGTAGGCTTTAAAATTTGTACTTTAGCATTGCAAGGTATAGGTATGGGGGGGCAAATCTTAGTGATTTGACACCAGGTGTTGGCGGTAATATTCTATTACTTTTGTTATACGCATTCTTTGGCGTAGGATTCCCATTATTGTTTATGTGGGGATTCAGGAAAATAAAAAATCTATTTATAAAATAAACATATGTCTGTATTTAGAACATCATCATTGTTCAGGTTTTGTAAGGAAAGAACAATGCTTCAGAATTATCTCAAAACCGGTATATATCCAAATTATTGTGAGGAAGATTTAACTTGCGAGAAATCAGAACTCAAAATAGGAATCCCAATGGCATCGTTTTGTGATATTCCGATTACTTTATTGTCTGAACACCATGAACGTTATGGTGAATATGGTATTGGACTTACTAAAGAGTGGGCTATAAAGAATGGCATTTCTCCTATTATGTATATCACCAATGAATATACCTTGCGAGGACTTAATGCTTTATTAAAGACAGAACTGGAACATCTAGCTTATATAAATAGTGATGAGTTTAAGCGTCAAGTAAATCAGAATGCAATATCAGAGCCTATTGGGCATATAATGAAACTTGGGGAGTTAATGAAACATGAGAAAGAAAGTTTTCTTAACCGTTACCTTCTTGGTTTTTGCAAGAAATACAAAAGTAAGTTTGAAAATAAGACCATTTGCAATTATACTGAAAATGAATGGCGATATATAGTTTCTGAGAGTAAAGAGATTCCTTGGTATTGGAGTCATGAGGATTATGTAAAATGGCGAAGCCCTGAAGGGTTAGAAAGTTGTCCTAAACCTGCACCTTCACAAAAATTGATTGAAAAGAAACTTGCTTTCGAGGCAAGCGATGTTACTTATATTATTGTCAAAGAAGAATCTCAGGTGAGATTTATCATTAAAACGATTAATGAGTTAAAGTATCTTGGTGGCTCTACGATACGCCTTCATCAAAATGACAAGGACTTGTTATGCTCAAAGATTATTTCAAGGGAACGAATCAATAAAGATTTCTAGCTTATGGAAGAACAACTTAATAATATTGTAGAGAAGATTTATAAGCTACGTAAGAACTTTGTTATCATTGGTCTTACTGGAAGAACTGGTAGTGGATGTTCCACAGTGGCTAAAATTCTGCAAACGAAGAATCCTGAAAATCTAAAATCAGAATATAGGGAGATAAATTATGCACCCATAAATAATGATATTAGAAAGAATAGGATTATCTATCGCTTTATTTTGAAAAATTGGAATCCATTTATTGTTTTAAAGGCAAGCGACATCATATTTTTTTATGCATTGTTACAACCTTTTGATGACTTTGTTAAGTCCTTGGCTAACTCTTCTAATAAGGCAGATGGTGACGGAAAAATCTCAGAGAGTAATGCAGCCCACACTAAAGAGATTTGTAATGATCTAAATAAGGTTAAGACAAAATTTGAGGAATTATCTGAGGTAGCTAAAGAGTGTAATACTTTTCTGAATTCTGATAATCAAAAAATACGATAAGAATGTTATTGAAAAGTATAAAGAACTAATACTCAATAAAATTCCAGCATTTCGCCAGGAGTTGTCTGCTGCTTTAGTGAAGTCTAAAAAGGTCATATCTAATGAATTGCAAACTTGGGGGAATAATATACGCATTTATGATTCAATAATTGAATCTGATGACTCTGCCCAAAGTGAGCATGCTCCATCTTGCTTGGCAAGAAAAATAAATCAGTTTATCAAATTGATTAGATTTGACAACAAACAAGAAGGAAAGCCAACGCTGATAGCTATAGATGCATTGAGAAATCCATATGAAGTTTTGTATTTTAGAGAGCGTTATGCTGCATTTTATTTGATGTCGATTAATACGACAGAGCAAATAAGAAAACAAAAACTTTTTGAGCAAGGTTATAGAAATGATGAAATTGAACTTCTTGATAAAAGAGAGGGTGGAAAGAAAGATTTTAAGAGTCAATATAACGGACTGGATATAGATAAGTGCATTGAATTGTCTGATATTCATATCACTCATGACGGAACAGAGTATAAAAATAATCGTAAATTGACAAATCAGATAATAACCTATTTCGCCTTGATGATGCATCCTGGGTTAGTTCCTCCTTCACCAATTGAAAGGGTTATGCAAGTCGCTTATACGGCGAAATTGAATTCTGGTTGTTTGTCTAGGCAAGTTGGTGCGGCTGTAACTAATGAAGCCTACTCTGTTGTTTCTATAGGATGGAATACTGTAGCTGAGGGGCAAACACCGTGCTCATTGAGAAGTTTGTCAGACTTAGTTGAAAAAGAAGATCAAACAGCTTATAGCAACTATGAAAGATTAGATGATGCTTTTCAAGGCTACATTCAAAGAGTTGTTGGAGCTTATAAAAAGCACAATGTTGATTTTAAGTTCCAAAAAGATGATGCTCTTAGAGGAATTAACTTGACATATTGTTTTAAGGATATTCATAATAGTAAGCATGTAACAGGGCAGATAGATAATCAAGTCCATACAAGAAGCTTACATGCAGAAGAGAATGCTTTTTTGCAATTGGCAAAATATGGATCTTGCGGTATAAAAGGTGGCAAACTCTTTTCTACAGCTTGTTGTTGTGAATTATGCGCCAAGAAAGCTTATCAGTTAGGTATTAAGGAAATCTACTACATTGATAGCTATCCAGGAATCTCACAAAAGCATATTTTGGAATGTGGTGATAATAGACCCGAGATGATACTATTTCATGGTGCCGTTGGCAGAGCTTATGTGAGCTTATATAATCCTTTTTTGTCCATGAAGGATGAGATAGAGGAGATTACAGGTGTACACGTGAAGGATATTGACGAGCAAATTGATAAGGAAGATAAATTTAAAGGTTCTCAATCATGATAACTATAACTACAAAAAATGCTCCCAAACAATTGGTTGAAAAAATTAATACGTTCATAAAAGAAAAGCGTATTACTACTTGGGATATAGATAATGAAAATGATTATATTCTAAATCTTGATGAATATCGTTACAAGGCTTGGATGTCAATCGATGATAGAATCGAAGGATGCACTTTGCATTTCTGTATCATCGAATCTCGAAAATATGCTATGACAAAGGAAATATATGCTGTATATCATACTAGGTTTGCAGAAATGCTTCTAGAATATTTCGACACAGAAATTGTAAAATTACAAATTTCACCTTTGTTGGTCGATAATTATGATAAGTTTAAAAAGCATGGCAATTATGAAACAGATACATAAGAGACAAATTATCTTATTGCTATCAGTTGCCTGGCTTGTTTTTGGCATCGTCGTATCTTATATCTTTTGTAAGGCTCTTGGTGAAAGTGGTTATATTCTTGCAGATCCAAAACATCCAGTTAGTATTTCTGAAACAGGAAACATCGGCGATTTTATAGGTGGTGTTGTTGGAACTATTTTCTCTCTTGTCAGTGTAGTGTTATTAATTCTAACATTGACAGACCAATTTCAACAAAACAAGTTGGACAGTTTCGGGCAAACCTTTTATGAGATGCTTCATATTCATAATGACAATATTACTTCTATGTCACTGAAAGATAGTGATAATACAACAGGAAGAGACGTTTTCTCAAAACTTGTCTCGCAATATTAAGTAATATATGATATGGTGCAAGGCTGTTTCAATAATATTTTGCTCATTAATTCTTTATCTGCAAAAGATAATGAAGACCAAAAAGATAAGTTAGGTAAAATGAAGACTTATTTAAAAAGTCAGCGCAAGGCTGTTCGATTATGCATGAGGATAGCCTATGGCTTTTTCTTTTATGGCTCAGAAAAGTTTTTGCTAAAATCAAATGTAGATGAAGAAAAACAAATCTTAGAACATGTAAAGCATTTGTTAGTGTTAAGTAACAGCATCGTTAAGCCTCATAATGTTCTTTTGGGGCATTACTATCGCCATATGTATCAAATGCTTAGGCTTGTAGAAAGAGCTAATTTTTTGGATGAGGACGAAAAATATGTCTATGCCAAGCAACTTAGAGCACAATTGAATGATGATGAGCAAGTATTGTTATACTATAATTCCTTGTCTGATATTGGAAAGGCTTGGATAGAAGGGATTGGTCAAAAGAAAAGAAATAAAATGTGTCTTATGGCGAGGTTTCGTATGATTAAAAATATTCCTTATTACAAGGAAATAAAAGGAATTCAGCCACAAGAACTTTTCAAGAAAGAGATAGAATCGTATAAAGTCAAAAAACTATCATTTTTTGAGGTTGAAAGAAATTAAAAATAAAATTAATATAGAATATGAACGTAATTAAGACAAATATAGAGGGCGTGCTTATCATAGAACCGCGCCTCTTCCGTGATGCTCGTGGTTACTTCTTTGAGAGTTTCAGCGAGCGTGAGTTTAAGGAGAAGGTTGAACCTTTAGTTGGTTATCATGTAGAGTTCTGCCAGGACAACGAGAGCATGAGCTCTTATGGTGTGATGCGTGGCTTGCATTTCCAGAGACCTCCGTTTACCCAGAGTAAGTTGGTGAGATGCGTGAAGGGTAGAGTGCTGGATGTTGCCGTGGATATCCGTAAGGGTTCGCCGACATACGGTAAGCATGTGGCTGTGGAACTGACTGAAGATAATCATCGTCAGTTCTTTATTCCTAAGGG
>ERZ1026870.193-NODE-193-length-38642-cov-129.795579_pt1 | contig 38642 bp, 25 predicted proteins | sample MGYA00380165_ERZ1026870 | MGnify/ENA primary metagenome ERZ1026870 (study PRJEB33269, sample SAMEA4719801) | human gut metagenome | biome: human-associated habitat; feature: organic feature; material: feces | place: Cameroon | collected 2013-10 ...
TCTCTGCATGGATGGAACCATCAGGGTTGCCAATCTGCATCGACTCACCATCCTGCCCAGGAGCTGAGCACTCGAATTCATTACCGAGATTCCAACCTACTACATCCTTGTTCCATTGCTGGGCGGTAGGAATCGATTCGCTTGCATCAGATGTATCCACCGAAGGACTAGCACTGCAAGAAAATGAAGCAAACATACTTGCAAATAGCAAGCAGATTTTCAAAAAGTTCCTTTTCATTATTAAATTTTTAAACCTAGTGTATAGTTGCTGTTTAGCATAATTGTTATTCATTGCGAGTTACTATAAGAACTCGACTGCAAAAGTACAGAAAAGGGAGAGAAGCCAGGTTAGAATGCAAACAAAAAAGGTTTCAAATCTGACTTATCGCCAGATCTGAAACCTTACATTTACATATAACCAGCTGAATATCAGAAGGTAGTAATTTTACTTTCTTTACCAGCAATGTACATGGCTCATTTTATTCATACTTACTCGGTGACACCCCGAAATGCTTCTTGAAGACTGTACTGAAGTACTTTACGTTTACAAATCCAGTCTTCACGGAGACATCCAAGACGCTATCGCCTTGCTTCAGATACTGGGCAGCCTGCTCCAAACGGATGAGTCGCATGAAGTCTTGCGGTCCTTGCCCTGTCAGAGTCTTCAACTTGCCATAAAAGAGCGTACGGCTCATCGCCATCTCCCGGCAAAGGCGGTCGATGGTGAAGCCGGTGTCGCTCAGGTTATCGAGAACGAGACGGGTTGCTTTCTCAACGAAGGCCTGGTCCATCGGATCCAAATCCGGTTCTTTTTCATCAGATGATTTATTCGTTTCATCGGATGATTTATTTGCTTCATCAGATGATTTATTCGTTTCATCGGAAGCCACGGATGGCAGAGAAGGTTCGCTTGACAACAGGCTCTTTGAAGACGATAGCCCAGAGTCCTCTCCTCTTACGATGGCGATACTTTGCTCCATATAGTATCGACTCAGACGGCGACGGTTCTTCAACATGCCCGCAATCTTGCTGGCAAGGATGGCAGAGTCGAACGGCTTGGCAATGTAATCGTCTGCTCCAAGGTCTAGACCTTCTATCATGAAGTCGCGACCAGCCTTCGCCGTCAGGAGGATGACAGGCAGCCAACTGGTCTCCTTGTTTTCCTTGATGCGACGGCAGAGTTCGTCGCCCTGCATACCCGGCATCATCACATCGGATACCACGATGTCGCACTCACCATTCTCAGACAGATACTTCAAGGCAGCCTCGCCACTCTCCACATCCACTACATGATATTGGTCGGCGAAAGCCATACGGATGTATTGACGGAGGTCTTCGTTGTCATCTACAAAAAGGAGCGTGTCCTTAAGGGGTTCCTCTGATATTATTCTTTCATCGGCAGACACGGAGGTATCTGAAGTTTCCGGCAGACTTGCTGGCTTGGAAGAAACGGAAACATCAACATTTCCGTTATCAGGCAATACAACCAAGAAAGCAGTTCCCTTGCCTTCCTCGCTCTCGAATGTTAACTTTCCTCCCAGTTTCTGCACAAGCTGGCGAGTGAGCATCAAGCCCAAGCCACTGCCCATCTCCTGAGAATTGACCGCATTGGAGGCACGGAAGAAACTCTGGAAGATATGCTTGGCCTCGGTTTTCGGGATGCCAATGCCGGTATCGCTTACCTGGATGCAGACTTGCTTGGCAACCTCATCGAGCGAAGCAGAGACGGTGATGGTTCCACCCACCTGCGTATATTTTACGGCATTGGAGAGCAGATTCTCGAATATCAAATCCATCATAGAAAGATCGGTAGAGAAGATATGCTGTCCACAGGTTGCCAACCGAAGACTGATGTGTTTCTCCTGGGCTGACATCTGGAACTTATCCACCTGCTGACGCAAGAGGACAGACAGTTCCACATTCTGCAAGCGAACTTGTGTCTTCGCTACGGCTATTTTCTGGAAATCAAGCAACTCGGTCACCATTCTCTGAAGCTTGTCACCATTACGCAGTGCCATCTCCAAGAACTTTCGGCTTTTATCGCCCAGTGTAGCATCCTTCGCCAAGTCGGCAAGAGGAGCCAGCACAAGACTCAAAGGGGTACGGATGTTATGGGCGGTATTCACAAAGAAGTTGATCTTTTCATCGTAGTACTTGCGATGCAAACGCTCCCTGTAGTAATCCCAGCCGAAATAGACTATAGCACCTAAGATGCAGAGATAGAGAATCCATGCCCACCAAGAGTTCCACCATGGTTGGGCGATATGTATGCGCAAGGTGGATTCTCCCAATATGCGTCCGTTACTCCTACCCATTGCCTTGACATGCAGGGTGTAACTGCCAGGAGGCAAGTTGGCAAAACGAGCCTGCTGGTAGGCTGAAGGCGCACTCCACTGATGGTCGTACCCCTCCAGATAATACTGATACTGGATGTCGTGCTGATACGGATAGTTGATGCTCTCGAAATGCACGATGAGGGTTTTCTCATCATGAGAGAAATTCATCTTGCCTTCCTGCAACATCCCGAAGAGTTCTGCATGCCAATCTTCCAGTTGGTCAGCCTCATCGAAAGTCTTTCCTTCCACCTCAACACCCGTGATATGAAGAGGAGCCTTGTAGTTCAATCCCCTGGCAAACTTGGATGTCAAGACCACAGCACCATCATTGCTTCCGAAAATCATTCGCCCGTCTTGGGTTCGGACCACAGCCATACGCTTGTACTCCCGCTCCAATCCCTTGAAGAAGTTGAGATTGGTCACCTTTCCATGATCGATGAAAGCCAGGCCTTTGTCGGTACTCATCCACACCTTGCCAATTGGAGTCTTGACCAAGGCATAGACGGTGTTGGAAGGCAAAGACTGCGAGATAGTATAGTTCTTGACCTGATGCTTCTGCCAATCGTAGAGGTACAAGCCTCCTCCATCGGTGGCTATCCAGATATGCCGTGCATCCTGAAAAGCCATCGCATTGACAAAGAAATTATAATCGAAAACTGGAAATTCAGACGGATAGAAGAATCGACTGACACGAAGGCTTCGCTTGTCGATACGATAACATCCATGAGACGTTCCCACTGCAATACTCTTCTTGTCTGGAGACTCCACGATACTCTGAACCTCATTGATTGGCAAGTAGTTAACAGAGTTATCCACATTTCCATTCTTTTCTAATGATGATGGGATATGTACCAAGTCTCCATCCAAACAACCTATCCACAAGCCTCCTTCGCTATCCTTGAATATGCTATATACATAGTCGGTCTTTAACTTGCCATTCGACACAGAGTAAGCCCGACTACTGCTTCCATCGGCATGAACCTGAAAGATGCCATCACCATAGGTTCCCGCCAAGACCTTGCCATCGGCAGTCTGACAAAGGGTAAGCACCACCTTATTATATAGGGCATGATGCCACTGATGGGTTTGCTCGTCATAGATGCTCACCCCCTTGTCGGTAGCATACCATATCTTGCTATTGCGGCCCAGTGCATCCACGCTCTGCATGACGTCGTTCACACCATTATTGATAAGCGACTGGCTGTTGAGATACTCATGGCGCACAAACTCCAAGGTATGCTCCATCGGAATAGCCATATCCACACCTCCCGAATAGGAGCCAATCCAAAGGTCGCCAAGATGATCCTTGCAAAGGGCATAGACGCCATTGCCATGCAATACATTCTCCGGTCTGCCATCCGTATTCAAAAGTAGATTCGTCTTACAGGTCTTCTTGTCGTAGGCATAGACACCTGCTCCATCCACCGCCAACAAGATGGTGGCTGTATCGTAGGGGATAATGGAACGAACAGGGATGAGCGGAATATCTGCTAAGGATGAGAATTGCGCGAGAGAAGACAATGGCTTCCAGGTTTTGTCATCGAGCAAGACAATGCCACGATGGAAAGTTCCCAACCATATCTGATGAGCCTTCACGTCGTGATAAGACGAAAGCACGGAATACCCTCGCAAGAGCAATCGAGGCTGGGCTGCATTCGGTGAATAGGCGAAGACTCCCGAAGGAGAACCTATCAATAACTGTTTACCAATGAATCGGATATGATTGACATACGTGTTCTTCAGAATGTATTTTCCTTTGTTTGGCGAACTGGGGGGTGTTTTGTCTTTGCTACCAGCAATAGATTGAGGAGCTATCCTATACACGCCCCTATCCAATGCCATCCAAAAGCATCCCTTGTCATCGACCAACAAGTCATTGAGCACCACACTTCCTCCAAGCACATTCAGCAGATTGACCTGGAGTTGGAATGTGTCTTTCACCTTATTATATATATAGATCTTTCCTTTATTATCATAGGCATAGATATGCTGTTGGCTATCCTTAGTCAACTTGATGTTTCTGCCACTGGCATCACTAAACTGCATATCCGTAGCCAAGGTATAGTTCCTTACCTGTTGACCATTGTATCTGTCAACGCCTCGCTTGGTACTGATCCACATAGCACCATCCTCAGCCTCAACTATCGAATACACACGGGCACTGGAAAGCCCATTATCCGTATTGAGATTCGACAACATCAGCATATTGCGGGTCAAATGTTCCTGTGCATGGAGCTGTGAACACAGCACCATGCACAAGAGCCACAGGAAACAAACCTGCAATCTTAGGAAATATGATAAGCCTTTATTTTTCATTTTGATGATGATTCCAATTATTATTTCTTTTATTCTATATTCTTTGCAAAAATAATATTTTAAAAAGACAATTCGGCAGAAGAGACGAAATCTTGTGCTTATTTAACTATTTCGCTAATGATGATTGCTCCTCATCATAATAGTTCTCATACCTAAAGATAAAAGTATTTATTCCTAGATGAAAGTTTCGTTCAACGACGTTGAACCGACATTCAGCGACGTTGAACGCACATTCAACGTCGCTGAACGCACATTCAACGTCGCTGAACGAAACTTTCTATTAGGCTAAAGCACATTTTGCCCTAACAGTTACATTTTGCTTTCTTACCCTAAAATAACTAAAAAATAAGGAGATGCAAGCCGTATTCCGAAAAAAAGTATTATTTTTGCAAAAAAGAAAAAAAGAACCGAATAAAAGTGCAAGACACTTACATTAAATAAAAATTAAAAAGAAGTGCAAGACACTTAATGGAATAAAAATTAAAAAGATATGATTAAAAGACTATTATCCTTTCTTGACGCTTCGCCTGTGAATTTCCTGGCTGTCAAGAACATGGCGGATGAACTGGAGAAGAATGGTTTCCGCCGCATCAATCCGCAGGAGCCATTGGGCAAGGTAGAGGCTGGTGACAGGTTCTTTGTCACCAAGAACGACTCTTCTATCTATGCCTTCCAAATCGGAAAGAAGACGCTTGCCGATGCAGGCTTCCACATGATCTGTGCTCACTGCGATTCCCCTACCTTCCGCATCAAGCCTAACGCCGAGATGCTCTGCGAGGGCGGTATCGTAAAACTGAATACCGAAGTTTATGGTGGTCCTATCATGTCCACCTGGTTCGACCGTCCGCTGACCCTGGCGGGTAGAGTCATCGTGAAGGGCGAGAATGCGATGAATCCCCAGACACTTCTTCTTCATGTAAAGCGCCCATTGCTGCAGATCAGCAATCTTGCTATCCACTTCAACCGTCAGGTGAACGATGGCGTGAAATTGAGCAAGCAGAAGGATGTGCTCCCTATCCTCGGCATCATCAACGATGAACTGGAAAAGGGTAATCTGCTGATGAACGTGATTACCAACGAACTGAATATCCAGAAAGAAGATATCCTCGACTTCGATCTCTATCTGGCTGATGCCACTCCAGCCTGCACCTTCGGTGTACACGATGAGTTTATCTCTTCAGGCAGACTCGATGACCTGTCTATGTGCTGGGCTGGTGTAGAGGCGATGATTGCATCTGATGCCAATGATACCACCCAGGTTCTCGCCATCTTCGATAATGAAGAAACGGGGTCTCAGACCAAACAGGGAGCCGGAAGTCCATTCCTTTCATATATGCTCCAGCGCATCGCCCTGGCACAGAGCCATACAGAAGAGGCTTATTATCAGGCAGTAGAGCGTGCCTTCATGATTTCAGCCGATAATGCGCATGCCTGGCATCCTAACTATAGCGAAAAATTCGACCCTACGAATCATCCTAAGTTGGGCGGTGGTCCGGTCATCAAGTTCAATGCAGCCCAGAAGTATGCGAGCGATGCTGTATCAGCAGCCATCTTCGCCAACATCTGCGATGCAGCCGGTGTACCATGCCAGCGTTTCGTAAACCACAGCGATGTAGCAGGTGGCAGCACATTGGGCAATATCCTCGCCTCTTCCATCCCATTGAAGGGTGTGGATATGGGCAATGCCATCCTCGCTATGCACAGTTGCCGCGAAACCGGTAGCGTCATCGACCACGAATATTGCGTGAAGGCTTTCACCAAATTCTATCAGTTGTAATCCCGATTTATCTCTTCACCTTCTCGCCCCGTATCCCCCCTGTTTATCGGGGTTTCGGGAGGTGAAGAGTTTTTGGCTATCTGCCTACTCATATCCTTTGTTCTGAACCAACTTGCCATTGAAGGCAAGACTTCGCTGAGGTATCGGGAAGACGATGGAACAGGACGTAAGAGCGGACTGAACAGAACGGCGAAGATGCGAGGACTTGAGGAACTTGCCGAAACGGATGAGGTCCTGACGATGCCCCGTCTCGCCCGCCAGCACAACCTGACGGTCTTCCAGAATATTGGCAAGCGATGACCTGCGCGCAGGCAAACCGGCATGCGCACGAACCATATTATACTCTGCCCTGCCATCCCCATCGTTGCGCTCCATCGCCTCAGCCTTCATCAGCAACGCATCGGCATAACGGAAACGGAACAGAGGTTTGGCTGGCCGGGAATACTGAACAGAATCAGCCTCATCCATCAGCAGCGCATCCTTCGGCATCTGATAACGCACAGAACTGTTGAAGATTTCATCCTCCTCTAAACTGCAGCCTTCATCAGCCAGTCTGTTGCAATAGAAGATACAGGTTTCCCATGCATTCAATATCCTGCTGCGGTTCTCACTCGCCTTGCCGCCCGTAATGAGCGAGGCGCCATCGGCAGTACGCACCATAAATTCCAGGTCCCTACCCTTCGGACGCTTCCTGTAACCCTGCGCCCAATCGTTGTACATATAGATTTCAGCATTCAGCGCCAGCTTAGCCAGCAGGAAGTTGACCACAGGCTGCGTGATGCGCCCATAATGAGAGCCTTCCTCCAAACTGGACGTCTGAGGAAGATAAGGCAACACCTGCTGCAATTCGCTGAAGATGAAATGGAAGATTTCGCTCCGTTCGCTCTGAGCCGACAGCTTTTCATCGGTAACCGAAGAGCCCGATGCCGGTTCATAGATGAGAGATTCTGCTGCAGACAGGAGTACCGGAATCCTGCCATACAAATCCATCGCCTCATAATACATCATGGCTCTGATGGCACGCACCTCAGCCTTGAACTGCGCCTTCTGGTTATCGGTAAGGCGTACTGACTGTAAATCAATCATATCCAGCGACTTGTTGCACATGCCGATAGCCCGATAAAGATATTGCCAGGAAGAATAAAGCTGCTCATCATCAGGAGAAAGAGAAAGCAGACTGTCCAGACGCTGAATATCGCAGATGCCTTCCCCATCTATCGCTCCACCCATAAAATCATATAAAGGAGCTATGGTCGTATCGAATATTTCAGACGCAGAACCATTGCTGCCACCCCCATCGAGCTGTTCCTTAGGATGCTCATTCAAGCACGATGAGAATGCCAACAGGGTCAGGAAAGAGATGACCCAAGTGAACAAATGTGAAATATATCGTCTCATAACCATATCACATGAAGTTTAGGTTTCAAACTGTAAGGACTGCGAATAACAGCAATCCGACTGCAAATATAAGAAAAAAGAATGATAAAAGGACACAAATATAGTAAAAATCTACGCAAATTTTGCGGTTATCAAATTTATTTGTACCTTTGCACCCGGTTAGCAGAGAGCTAACTAAGGGGTGCTACCGCCGGAAAAGAGAAAAAAGCGGATGCTGAGAATATACCCACCGACCTGAACCAGGTAATGCTGGCGTAGGAACCCAAGGCACATTCCCCCCTTATATGATGTTTTTAATTTAAATAAATGAAAAGATTCAACGGGATCGCACTCAGTGTAGCGTTTTGCTCTTTGGCAAGCCAGGCTGCACTGGCACAGACAAAAATCGACACCTTGAAGGTGCAGAATTTGAATGAAGTGATTGTAAAAGGCGTACGTGCCGCAAAGGAAGCTCCATACGCCGTGGCTAACATCAGGAAATCAGAACTCAAACAATTCTCTTGCTCAGGTCAGGAATTGCCATTTCTCCTTTCTCGTACACCGGGCATCCTCGCCTGGAGTGAGAACGGTATCGGCACCGGTACTACCTATATGCGCATTCGTGGCGCTGCCGGAAGCCGCATCAATGTAACACTCGACGGAGTGGCTCTCAACTCACCGGAAGACCAGACCGTTTTCTGGGCTAACATGAACAGTTATTCTTCGCTCCTGGGCAGCATCCAGGTACAGCGCGGCGTAGGCTCTTCTACCAATGGCGACGGTGCCTTCGGTGGAAGCATCTCTATGGCTACAGCTGCTCCTTCGCTCACCCCTACTGCAGAAGTTACCGGTTCTTTCGGTTCTTACAATACCTATCATACAGGCGCCAGCTTCTCTACAGGTCTGCTCGGCAAGCATCTGATTTTTGACGGTGCTTATCACGAGACAGCTACCGACGGTTATGTAGACGGCACAGCAGGCCGCTCAGGTTCTTACTATGGCGGACTGACCTGGCTGGGCGATAACTTCAAGATAAGCTACAAGAACATCGGCAACTTCGAGAAGACCGGTCAGGCTTGGAACGGTGTGCTGGGCGGAGATTACAACTCTAACTTCACCCTCCTTGAGGATGGCATCCGCACCTATAAAGATATGTATAAGGCAGGTCTGGATAAGTTTAACGTGCTGACAGGCGATTTGGTTCGCAACGGCAAGGGCGATTATACCATCACTCCTTATACCCTGCGCGACGGAAGCAAGTGGGATAAGACTACTGATAACTTCTATCAGAACCACAACATCCTTTCGGCTACCTGGACACCAAGCAGCCACTGGAGCCACAGCCTCTCACTGCATTATACCTATGGCTACGGCTACTACAAGGAGTTTAAGAACAACGCCAAGTTTGCCAAGTTCGGACTCATCTACAAGGATGCAGAGGGCAACAAGGTCAAGAAGTCTGACTTCATCCGCAAGAAGGGACTCACCCAGCATACCTACGGCATGGTATACAATACCAACTACAAGGATGAGCACTGGGATGTTATCGGCGGATTGAACCTGCAGCAGTTCCGCGGCAACCACTGGGGATACCTTACTTATATCGCCAACCAGGATGCCGAGAAGAAGTTCTTCGGCAACAACGGAAAGTATAAGTACTATGATTCTGATGCCCACAAGTATGACTACAGCGCCTTCGTCAAGGCAAGCTATCGCTTTGCAGACTACTGGAATGCCTTCGCTGACCTGCAGTATCGCCGTGTAGAATACAAGACCGACGGTATTAACGACAAGTTTATCGCCCAGGCAGACGGCAGCTACAAGAACCAGGAGCTGAACATCAACGAGAAGTACAACTTCTTCAACCCTAAGGCAGGTATCAGCTTCAACAAGGATGGCCACAAGGCATACGCATCTGTAGCCTACAGCAACCGCGAGCCAGAGCGCAACAACTTTACCGACAACTTCAACTATCCATTCCCTAAAGAGGAGAAGCTGCTCGATGTAGAGTTCGGCTATCAGTATCAGGGCGACAACTGGCATGCAGGCGCCAACTTCTACTATATGGATTATGACAACCAGCTGGCTCAGACCGGACAGTTGAGTGACATCGGCGAGGCGCTGACCACCAACATCAAGGATTCTTACCGTATGGGCGTAGAGCTGACAGCCGGCTGGGCACCATTGTCATGGTTGTCTGTAGAAGGAAATGCCGCTTTGAGCAAGAACAAGATCAAGGACTTTGATGAGTATGTAAGCAACTGGGAAGATGACAAGAAGCCAGGCGTAGTACATTACGACAACTCAACCCTGTCTTATTCTCCATCAGCCATCCTGAACGGATTCATCGACATCCACTATGCCGGTTTCTCTGCTACCTGGCACACCAACTTTGTAAGTCGCCAGTATATTACCAACACAGAAGACCGCGACTTCTCACTGCCATGCTATTCACAGAGCGACCTGAGCCTGAACTATAGCGTTAAGCTAACCAAGGCACTCGGCATCAAGGAGGTAAGCTTCGGTGTGGATATCAACAATATCTTCAACCGCCACTATGCAGCCAGCGCATTCACCTGGGGCAATGCTATCGGTTACGGATATACATTGGACAACAGATTCAAGCAAATAGCCTACATCCCGATGGCAGATACCACCTGGATGACGCATCTTACATTGAAGTTCTAATCAGAAATCATCATGATGGATTATATTGCATCACATGGTTTAGACATCTTTACCACGGTACTCGGACTGGTTTATATCCTGTTGGAGTACCGTGCCAGTATCTGGCTCTGGCTGGTAGGCATCATCATGCCCGCCCTGGACGTATGGCTCTATTGGAGTCATGGTCTTTACGGCGATGCGGGTATGGCGGTCTACTATACGATAGCCGGTATATATGGTTATGCCGTATGGAAATATGGCAAGAAGCACAACCAGAAGGAGAAAGAAGAACTTCCGATTACCTATATGAAGAAGTCGCTCTATCTCCCTACTCTTCTGTTCTTCCTGGCAGCCTGGGGCATCACCTATTATATACTGATAACTTTCACCAACTCTACAGTTCCTCTGCAAGACAGTTTCACCAATGCCCTGAGCTTTGTGGGTCTCTGGGCGCTGGCACGCAAATATATCGAGCAGTGGTTCTTCTGGATTATCGTAGATGCCGTTTGCTTCTATCTCTATATCGTCAAAGGCATCCCTTTCAAGGCTGGACTTTACGGTCTCTACGTCATCATCGCCGTAGCCGGATACTTTAAATGGAAGAAGATGATGATGAAAAAGAGTTGATAGTTTACAGTTAACAGTTTATAGACGGAAAAAGGAAGCCAAGGCAAATACAAACTTGCCAGGCTTCCTTTTATTTCATTTATATAAACGAGAACCACTATACCAAGGTTCCGTGCTTATCTATGTTATCAGGGCTTCTTCAGAAAGAAAAACGCCCAAGAATTACTTCTTTACTTTCAATCCGCTCTCGATACTAGCCAGTTCATCGCTGAACTCAGGGTCCACCTTCAAGCGTTCCTCCACCTTCGTAGTACTGTGGATAACGGTGCTGTGATCACGGTTACCTATCAGTTTGCCCACTCTCGAAGCCGGCATCTTGATAAGTTTCTGTGCCAGATACATCGCCACCTGACGTGCCTCCACATACTCACGCTTGCGGCTCTTGCTGTTTACGGCAGCCACCGTCACCTTATAATGAGAACATACAGCCTCTACCACCTCATCGAGGGTGAGCGTCTTGGTACTCTCCTCTACCTTCACGGCGCGCTTTACCACGCGTTCTGCCAACTTGATATCGATGCTGCTGTTGTAAACGATGCTATAAGCCAACAGACCATTGATGGCACCCTGCAAGTCACGAACGCTGCCGTTACAGGTCTGGGCGATGTAAGAAACCACATCCTTAGGAATCTTCAAGCCGTCTTTGCGAACCTGACTGCTCACAATATCGACACAAAGTTCTACATTTGGCTTCTCCAACTCAGCAACCAATCCACAAGAGAAACGGGTAATCAGACGGTCAGGCATGTCCTTCAACTCCACTGGAGGTCGGTCGCTTGCCAGAATGATTCGCTTACCATTACGGAAGAGGTGGTTGAAAATATGGAAGAAGGTGTTCAAGGTCTTAGCCTTTCCTGCCCAATCCTGCACGTCATCCACAATCAGAATATCGATAGACTGATAGAAGTTGATGAAATCGTTGCTTGCATTATGCAGCACAGCATCCGTATATTGCGTCTGGAAGAGACGGGCACTTACATAAAGCACTCGTTTCTGAGGATACAACTGCTTGGCTCTCAATCCGATGGCATTCACCAAGTGAGTCTTTCCGCTACCAGAAGGACCATAGACGAACATCGGGTTAAACTGCGTAGTGTTCGGATGCTCAGCAATAGACAATCCCACCGAGCGAGGCAGCTTGTTGCTGTCGCCCTCTACGTAAGTATTAAAGGTGAGCTTTGGGTCAAGCTGGGTATCAATGTCTTCCTGCTGCTGAACATCAGCTGGCATTCCTGCCTGCTGATTCATCGCATTTTGCGAGGTATCAACATCGTCGCTCGCCTCGGCATCTACTCCCTGCGCCGCAGGCTGCTGTTTATCAGCAGCTACCACACGATAGGTGAGACGGATTCCGTCGCCAAAATTTCGATGAAGCACCTTACTTAACAAGCCAACATAATTCTGTTCCAAGTACTCGTATACAAACGGACTTGGAACTTGAACCAATAAAGTCTTAGTCGAAGGTTTATACGACTCGAAGACTATTGGTCTAAACCATGTATTATATTGCTGCTCCGAAACATTATCCTTTATGAGCAAAAGACTATTGTCCCAAAGCGCCTTTGGACTTGCTAACATTGACACTTATTACCTATATTTTAAATTGTTTAATTAACCTATTTTTAAAGATTTCGAAATACTTCCACACCACTATGATGCGAAATCGGTTGCAAAGTTACGAAAAAAAACGGAGAGTAGCAAATCGCCCCATTTATAATATTTTAAGACACCCTTGTAACCAATTAAGAATCAAGTAACTAAGAAAGTTATCCACAGTTGCGTTTTAGCAACAGTGAAACAATTTTGCAACACCCCGAAATGGCTAAACTACAACAAGTTCGGTTCACATTTCGGGGCGTGAAACATCGTCTTTATTATTTAGACAAAATTAATTTAAGCTGTTTCCTGATTTCCTAGCATTTTAGAACAAAAACGCCCCTTTTACTTGTCTTTCTTGCCGAAGATAGAGAAGTGAACATAACGCTTTGGATGCGCCTTCAGGTCGATAACCAGAGAATCTGCGTGCGACATCGTAGAGGTCAGGTTGTCATAGAGCTTGGTATCGTTCATCAACAAGCCCAGACTACCCTTTCCGCTGTTCAACTGGTCGGTAAACTTCTGCGCACCCTCCAGTGTGGCATTCACTCTGTTGAGTGTGCCCTGCACATCGAGGCTAGCCAGGTTTGCCGTCAGTCGATTGGTATTATCGAGCACGCCATTCGCCTTGCCAATCATACCTGGCACCTGCTTGTTGAGGCCAGCCATCAGCGTATTCAACTCTCGGGTAGAAACGGTGAGGTTGTTGGTGATGGTCTCCACGTTATGAAGCGAAGCTGCCAGGGCAGGATCAGCCAGAAGGGCATTCACGTTTGTCAGGATGGAATCCAACTTAGGCAACATCTTCTCTACCACAGGTACCAGTTCGGCAGCCTTTCCCATCATTCCGGCGTTCACATAGCCAGGAATAACACCGCCTGGTTCTATTCTCTGGCGCGGATTGTTGGCAAGCAGAAGGTTCACCTGAAGATTGCCCATGATATCTTTCTCAATCTCAGCCTTGCTTCCCGCAGGAATTCTCAAATCCTTATTGATGTCAGCCTTCACCTTGATAGGACCATCACCCGAATAGTCGAAATCCACCTTGTCTACCGTTCCCACCTTGTAACCGTCGGCATAGATAGGAGTAGAGGCGCCCAGACCCTGGATGTCATCAAACGTCATGTAATAGGTGTTGTTGGTAGAGAACAGGTTGATGCCTTTCAGAAAATTGATTCCGAAATACATCACCAAGATACCAACAACAGCGACTAACGCTATCCTAATTTCCTTTGTAAGTTTCATATCTATCTATTTTTGTTCTTTTTATTATACCTCTTTTTATCATCTGTTTCTGTTCTGCTTGAACTCTCGGATAGCCTGATTCACGTCATACTTCTCCCCATTCTTGAAGGCGATGATGAATGCTTCCGGGAATTTCTCCATCTTTTCCTTGCGCAAGCGATAAATCTCATTGTAGTTGGTAGATGAACCCAGGGTATATTTCACCAGGTTGCCCTCCTGGAAACTGTCGTATTCCGTTTCACCCTTGAAATGAGCATCGCCCTTTCGGAGATTCCGAGAACTCACGAATATCTGAAGCTTGAACACCGGCGCATCTTTCGGAGCAGGCGCAGCCTTCTTCGCAACAGGCTCAGACTTCCTGGCAGCAGGAGTTGACTTTTTAGCAGCAGGCGCATCCTTATAAGAATCCGGAACGATTTTCGGCAGGGTGCTTTCCTGTCGATTCGCAGCACGATAAGGCACGGAAACCGACCGGTCGTACTTGTTCTTATACTTGGCGAAAGCCTCGTAGATGCCTTTGGCGATATCGTCAACCTTGGCATTATCATTCAAGAGACGCTCCTCATCAGGCGTAGTGATGAAACCCAACTCTATCAGACAGCTCGGCATCGAAGTTTCTCTAAGCACCAGGAATCCAGCCTGATGTACGCCCTTATCAGGACGACAACCGCTATCGCACACGCTGCGCTGAATCATTCGAGCCAGCTCCACGCTGCGCTCCATGTTCTTACCCTGGATGAACTCGAAGATGATGTAACTCTCGGAAGACTTCGGGTCGAAACCTTCGTAAGTCTGCTCGAAGCCCTTCTCCATCGAAATCACCGAGTTCTCTCGCATCGCCACATCCAGATTGTCCTTGGCGCGGTGCATACCCAGCGTATAGGTTTCGAAGCCACGTGCCACCTTGCCTGCCGGAAGCGCATTGGTGTGCACAGAGATAAACAGGTCGGCATTGGCACGATTGGCGATATTCGCACGCTCGTGAAGTGGAATAAACACATCCTGCTTGCGGGTATAGATAACACGCACCTCAGGCATGTTCTGTTCCACGTATTTACCAAAGCGCAGAGCTACGGTAAGATTGATATTCTTCTCCATGGAGATGGCTCCTCTCGCACCTGCATCATGGCCGCCATGTCCTGGGTCGATAACCAGCGTAAAACGCTTATTGGCTGCGAACGCCGTTACTACCAGCATACACATCAAAGCCAACAGCAATGTTATTTTCTTACACATCATTCAGATGATTTTGCAAAATTACTACTTTATTATCAGAAAACCTAAATCTACAGTTAAGTTTTATCATTTGTTAATACAACTTCCACCCCAGCGCCGTCACTATCGGCTCCCATCGGCGGATTTATCTTGGTAACAGACAATTGTATTTCCTTGATGGAAGGATAGGCGGCAAAGAGCGAATCGCCGATTCTGCCAGCCACATGCTCAAGAAGCTTGCTAGGCTTTGCCATTTCCCTTTTCAGCAGTTCATACACCTCGGCATAATTGATGGTGCCGCTGAGTTCATCGGTCTGCATGGCACGGGAGAAATCGTATTCCAGCGACAGGTTGACGAGATAATCGTTGCCCACCGTATTCTCTTGCTCCAACACTCCATGATAGGCATGGAAGCGAACATTCCTGAGATAAATCTTACTGCTCTTCACCATCGCTAGCATTATCTAGATCGTTCTTTTCTTCAACACCGTTCTTTTCCTCGCCATTCTCTTCGTTGAGATACTTCTTAAGGGCTCTCTCCACTCCCACACGCCAGGTGTTGAGGGTTTCTGAGGTAAGCTGAAGCTGATCAACCAGCTTGATGACGTTAGCGATAGGCATGCGATAGCGCAGTACGCCGGAAATCAGTTTGGCATAGTTCCAATACTCCGGATTGAACTTCTCGCTCAATCCTTCGACGGTAATCTTATAGCCACGCTTGTTGACAAACTGGAAGTCGTATCGTTTCTGTCCCTCTCCGGTCACAGTCTTGATAATCTTTCCCTTCGTCACCGATTTCGGCAGCATGATACCTTCGTCTTCATCCTGCAAACCGGTAAATATCTCGTATGGATGCCCGTTGAGCAATCCCACCAGGGCAACCCATTTTTCTTTATTATTCTGGTATCTCACCACATCGCACTCCAATTCCCGAGGGCGCACTTCCACCACCTCCGGGTCGCAGAGGGTGCCATGCGTCTCATCAGAGACCAGTTTTTCCAAAGGTAGATGGAGCTTTCCCCAATCGGTAGTTTCTCCATCAAAATGCTCGTGAAGAGTAGCCAAACCGGCTTTCAACTCCGCCAGAAAAGCCTGGCTAGCTTCTTCGAAGCTCATATCTTCAGTATATTTCATATCAAACGTTTAATAATTAGCTGCAAAATTAAAACAATATTTCTAAAATATGAAACGTTTTGGCAGATATTTCATCAAAAATTCGCTGATTGAACGATAATTAACCAAAAATTACTATAGAAGACGGGGGTTTTCGGAAAACTTTCAGTATCTTTGCATGAAGATTTGCAGAAGATTTGCAATAATAAAAAGGTGAAATAATAAAAAGAAAAAAGATATGGAATCAATCAAGAACAGAACCTCTATCCGCAAATATGCCGACAAGGAGGTAACAGATGAACTTTTGAACCAGTTGCTCGAAGAGGCGATGCGCACCCCTACCATGGGCAACCTGCAACTCTACAGCGTAGTGGTAACCCGAAGCGAAGAAGGCAAGAAAGCCCTGGCTCCTGCCCACTTCAACCAGCCGATGGTAACAGGTGCTCCAGTGGTGCTCACCATCTGCGCCGACTATCGCCGCACCACCCTCTGGGCGGAAAACCGCAAGGGTACTCCGGGATACGACAACATTCTCTCGTTCATGAATGCGGCTACCGACGCCCTGCTCTTCACCCAGACATTCACCAACCTGGCAGAAGAGGCTGGTTTGGGAACCTGCTTCCTGGGCACCACGGTCTACATGCCAAAGATGATCATCGACACTCTGAAACTGCCGAAACTCGTGATGCCAGTTGCTACACTCACCATCGGATGGCCTGACGAGCATCCAGCCCAGAGCGACCGCCTGCCATTGCGTAGCATCATCCACAACGAGCATTTCGAGGATTACAACCCAGAAAAGATAGATGATTTCTACGCCGAGAAGGAATCGCTGGAAGAGAATAAGGAGTTTGTACGCATCAACAACGTAGAAACCCTAGCCCAGGTATTCACCGACATCCGATATACCAAGAAGGATTGCGAAGCCATGAGCATCGGTTTTCTCGATGCCCTCAAGCAACAGGGATTCCTCAAGTAAACAAAAAAGCGCATCAGAATTCTGATGCGCTTTTTTGTTTACTTGTTAAAACCGGTAACCTCCACGTATGGAGCCTGACCTCTGCCATCCTCATTGCGATAAGATACCTTAATCTTCTTGCACTCATTCGGCATCAGACTGAAGTAGTTGTCGCTGTAGATAACAGGCAGAATCTGTTCGCCATCACCGCCCTTCAGATTCAAACGGATCAGAAGAGCCGGCACATGACCCGTGTTGCGAATTTCAACCTCGCCAATCCACTCTTCACCCTGCTGAACAAAGCGCTTGCCACTGATGGCAACCGTTGCCTTTGGCAGTTTAGAGAGTGCCTGGAGATTATCCTCCTCCTTACCCATCACGTAGAAGTTGTCAGATACCACCTGGTTGTTCTGCTGAAGCGTCAACTTAATGTAATAAACAGCCTCATCCGGCTCGCTTACGCTTACCGCATCAAGAGTCTGGTCTTCACCCACATTCACTTCCTGGCTATCCTCCTTAATCAGCTTTCCGTACATATCGAAAATCTGAGCCTTAGCCACCAGACCGTTCTTGGCACCACCGGCAAAGTTAACCACCTCGGCAACCTTCTTCACTGGATTATACTGGATATGCAATGGCTCACAAGCCTTCTTCACACCAAAGTAAGCAGCGGTTGGCTCGAAGTAATAATCATAGGTACACCAAACCATGCTTGGCCAGCAGGCATGACTCATCCAGATGAGCAAACCGAGACGGTCTTGCTGAGAAGACTCGTACATCGCACGATAGCCATCATAGTTCAGCCACTGTGCCCACTTGGTAAACTGCTCTGCACTCTGAGGCTTGCCATATCGCTTTTCCATGATGTTGTTGAAAGATTCACCTCCCTGGGCACCCTTCAATGTATAATCATGCTGTCCCCAGGCATCACTTTGTGGCCACAGATGCTCCGGTTCCATCATTCTGCTCAGCGATTCGAAGGTAGGAACATTAGGCATACCACGCTCCGAATGCAACTTATGGCTCTGGTTAGCGAAGTAGAAAGATGGTGATTTCATCTGGTAAGGACCATGACCGCTCACACCCAGGTCGGCTGAGCTAGGAATATAGCCCAACTGTGGATGAATCGCCTTCACCTGCTCTCTCAGCACCTTATCAATGGATGCAGGAGGGAAGCCCTCGTTTCTGCCGCAATAGATGCCGATACATGCATGACTGCGGATGCGGGAGATGTAATCGGCAGAGTTCTCAAGGAACATCTTGTCGTCATCAGGGTCTGGTCCATCCCATGGGTTCGCCAGCCAGAAGTCCTGCCATATCATGATACCATACTTATCGCATGCCTCATACAGCTCCTCATCGCCAATCTGTCCTACCCAGTCGCGAATCATATTGTAGTTCATCTCCTTATGGTAACGCACGGCTGCATCATATTCACGTCCACGATAGTTGAGGTTGGTCTCCGAGAAGCCCCAGTTACCGCCCAGCGGGTTCAGTCGCTTGCCATTGATGTAAATCTTGGTTTGAGTCTCCAGGTCGGCATAGCTCATCTGGCGGATACCTGCCTTATAGGTCACCTCCGAAATCATCTCGCCGGATGCCTTGTCAGATACCTTGAATCCGGCATCATATAAATAAGGTGAACCATAACCATTAGGCCACCAGAGATTCATGCGCTGGTTCTTGAGCTGTGGATAATCAGCTGGAGCAAAAGCTACTTCACGCTTTTCGCTTGGCTGCAAACTTACTTCCTTCTCGAACTTAATCTTACCGATAAAACCGGACAGTTTCACGGTCTTTGCCACGGCGTCCGCATTCTGCAGGAACACAGATGGTGTCATCGTTGCCAAGGTATCAGGCAAGTTTAATGTAGATGTAACCACTGGGTCTGAAACACTTACGCCATTATCATGAGTTAGATATACATCATTCCAGATACCGATTTCACGCCCTGGGGTATTGGTAATCCAGTCCCATCCGATAGAAGCGTGGAAGGTAGGGTTATCAGCACCCAACTCACCACCGTTCAAATCGGTGTTCTGAAGATTCTTCTGCTTCACCACGCCGAAGTGTGCATTCTTGATAACATGCACCTCCAACTTGTTGGCACCTGGCTTCAACTTATTCGTCACGTCGATGCGTGAGCGGATAAATGCACCATCGATACGTCCAATCTTCTGACCATTCAGCAATACATCCGCCTTCCAGTTGATACCATCAAAGTTGAGATAGGTATGCTGGTTCCTGTTGGCAGAAGGCTGATGGTTGATGGTGGTACGATACCAGAAATCGGAATTGAAGAACGACTCCGAGATCTGTCGCATATTGTCATCGTAGCGGTTATCAGGCACCGCCCCGATATTCATGTAGCTGGTAAGCACGGTACCCGGCACGGTAGCCTGAATCCAGGCATTGCTTCCCTCGCGGCGCAGCTGCCACTGGTTGAGCATCTGCTTGCCGTTCTTGGAAGCCAGCGTATTGGCTGCCTCGGCATGCAAACCGCCCTTACCCATCACCTGCATTTCAGACAAGGCGAATCTGCCGGAAGCATCCGGTTCAATCAACTGCAATCTCACATATCTGCCATGGCCCTTGCAAGCCACCTTCTCTACCAGTCCCTTCTGCTTCTGCTGTCCCAGGGTAGCAATATCGCTCCAATTCTTGGCATCATTAGAAACCTGAATCTTTCCGTGGCGAGCCTTGTTTACCCAGAAGAGATTCACCTGGTCGAAGTCGGCCTCTGTACCCAAATCTACATAGAGCCACTGTGCCTTGGAACTCAACTTATCGGTTAAATCAGATTTCCATACACTTGAGAAGTGCATGGATGGACGCCATGAAGTGGTGTTATCGATGAGTTTGATACGCCACCAAGCCGCACCCTTCATCTTCATTTCGATGCGAACATGCTCATAGTTGCCCTGCTTCTTCAAAGGAATGGCAACATTCAGTTTTCTGAGTGGCAGGCGCACCACGTCCTGGAACTTGTTAGGGTCGGAGCTCACTTGCTGCTTGGTAGCTTCACCAGGAAGTCCGGTGCCTTTCTCCTCGCCGAGCACCTCCCATTTGGTACCATTGTGCGAACCCAACACGCGAATCACAAAACCTTCGGAAGCCTTTTCCTTGTAGTAAGCCAGCTCACCGGTGAACTTCAGATTCTTGAGGTTCACCTTCATGGCATCCCAGTTGAACTCCACGAAAGCATCTTCACCTTTAATATATTGGCTTGTCACCGTATTGCCGTCAATCATCTTCTCCTTGTCACGGTTAGACAGCTCTCCCTCATTGGTTTTCACACTCAAGAACGAAGGAGCCTTACTGGTGATGATTCCATCGGTTACGAGATGTCCCGTAAGATTGAAATCAGCATTCGATGAAGTATATACCATTCGGTTCAAGGCGATGTTCCTATAGGTTTGATCCTTCACCATCTTAGGAGCCGTAAACTGCGATGGGCGTCCTGGATATTGTCCGATGCCCCTAGTCTCGGTCAGATTATCAGCATACGTCAAGCCTAGACTTTGGCTGAGTAAAGCTAAAAACATAACTGCTTGTTTCTTCATTTTTGTTTATTGAATAATTGATCTTACTAAGTTTTTGTGCAAAGTTACAAAAAAAACAGAAACCACGCTATATTTTAAACTAATTTATTTATTCTTGTAGATTTTAAGGGCAGGAAAAGGGGTATCAGATTAATAAGAAAAAGCGCATCGGCAACTTTTATAAGTCCGATGCGCTTTTATATTTGATATACGAATCAACAGTCAACGATAAAACAGACTGTCAACTATAAACTGTTAACTATAAACTATTAACTTTCCCCTACTCCACAACAATAGGCTTGTACTTTGGTACCAATGCCTTCATGATGCACCAGCCTACCAGGTAAGCCACACTACAGATGCAGAATACAATCATGTAGGCTCCTGGCTTGCCATCGAAGCCCATGAAGGTGAAGGCTGAACCCTGACCCTCTGCGTAGGTGAAGAGCATACCGGAACCCTTGTTGATCAGGAAAGAACCGATACCACCTGCCATCGCACCAATACCTGTGATGGTAGCAACGGTTGACTTAGGGAACATATCACCAATAGTAGAATAAAGGTTAGCAGACCATGCCTGATGACCTGCACCAAGCAAACCGATGATGATAGCTGGCCACCATGCACTATACTCACCCATAGGCTGAGCAATCAAACCGAGCAATGGGAAGCAAGCGAAAATCAACATCGCACGCATTCTACCGATATATGGATTCATACCCTTCTTATCTACAAAGTAAGTTGGCAAGTAACCACCACCAATACTCAATACGGTAACAATCGCATAAAGAGTAAAGATGAGGGCAATACCCATACCCGAATCAGAAGAGTAACCATACTGATCAGAGAAGTAAGCTGGAGCCCAGAAGAGGAAGAACCACCATACACCATCAGTCATCAACTTACCCACAATGAATGACCAGGTCTGGCGATAGCTGAAGCACTTCAAGAAGCCGATGGTCTTCTCCTCAGTTGCCTCTGCGTTCTGATTCTCAGCCTCAACCTTGTCAAGGTCTTCATCCTGCTCAATGTAAGTAAGCTCAGCCTTGTTTACATGCTTGCTCTCAGATGGCTTCTCATAAAGCCACATCCAGAGACCCATCCATACATAACCGAGCACACCGATGATGATGAAAGCCCACTCCCAGCCCATGCAGCGAGCCAACAATGGAATGGTTGCTGGAGCTGCCAAGGCACCTACAGAGGCACCACTGTTGAAGATGGCAGTAGAGAACGCACGGTCTTTCTTTGGGAAATACTCCGCTGTTACCTTGATGGCTGCAGGGAAGTTACCTGCCTCACCCACTGCAAGAATCAAGCGGCAAGAGAGGAACAACCATACACTGATGGTGGCGATAGCAACAGCTGCATCGCTACCTGCCTGTACCATGCGGAGTGCCTCGATAGAATCGTAACCCTCCATCTGCATAGCTACCCAACCGCAACCTGCATGCATCACGGCACCTGTTGACCATACGAAGATGGCAATGAGATAACCCTTCTTGGTTCCCATCCAATCCACGAACTTACCTGCAAAGAGGTTGGCGATGGCATAAAAGATGGAGAAAAGACCGGTAATCGTACCGTAATCGTCATCTGTCCAGTGGAATTCTGGAGCAATAAAGTCTTTCCATGTTAACGACAGAACCTGACGGTCCATATAATTCACTGTGGTCGCAATGAAGAGCAACGCACAAATCACCCAACGGAAGTTGGACATCTTACTAGTTGAAATAGAGCTCATGTGCTAAGTTTTTAAGCGTTTTGTTATTCTAATGTAGGAATCTTCACTACCTGCATATCGTTGTAGATAAGGTTTTCTCCTGCCATACCCCAGATAAAGGTATAGTTGCTGGTGCCGGCAGCGCAGTGGATTGACCACTCTGGAGCAATCACGGCCTGCTCGTTGTTCAGCCAGATAGGACGGGTCTCCTGTGGCTCACCCATTACGTGAAGAATCTTCTGACCCTCTGGAACATTGTAATAAAGGTATGTCTCCATGCGGCGGAGGTGAGTATGAGCTGGCATGGTGTTCCATACAGAACCCTCCTTCAACTCAGTAACACCCATCTGCAACTGGCAGGTACGAACACCGGCTACACCGTCGATAATCAACTGGTGGATCACGCGGTCGTTGCTCTCCTTCAGGCTACCAGCCTTGATGTTGTTGGCATCCTTCAGAGTCACCTTCTTGGTAGGATAAGTCTGATGAGCGCAGGCACTGTTCATATAGAACTTAGCTGGCTTGGCTGCATCCTTGCTGCTTACCTCGATGTTCTTGGCACCACGACCTACATAGAGGGCCTCCTGGAAACCAAGGGTATATTTCTTGCCATCCACGTTAACAGTACCCTCGCCACCGATGTTGATGATACCCAACTCACGGTTGTCAAGCAGGTTCTTCTGATCGTTTGGCTTGTCTGTATAGAGAGGTGCAATAGAAGTCAGCTTCAAAGGAGCGGTTGTTGGCTCTGCACCACCGATGAGGAAACGGTCGAACATGGTGTAGGTCCAGTTTACCTCACCAGGAGCGAACACCTTCTCGATAGCGAACTCGCTGCGGAGGCGATCTGTTGTGTAATGCTTGGCATCCATTGGGTTGCTAGCATAACGAACGTTATAGTTGGTGTAGGCATTCTCAGCCTTCACCTCATATCCACACTTACCACACTGGCCAAAAGCCTGACTTGCTGTTAATACCATTGCTGCTAATATTAATGTTAATTTCTTCATTACTTTTTTATTTTACTTTTTTACCTTTTTACTTTTTTACCATTCTCTCTTCCTTCACGATGCGCTGGCGGTTGATAACCATCAGGGCGATGGTGATGATGGTGAGCACGCCCATACCGATGTAAGAGAGCTTCACGCCACGATAGATAACCCATCCGAAGAGAGAAGAGGCGAAATCGAGGGCACCACCTGCGAATCCATCTGGAATATGAGCGGCATTATCGCCTGTGGCTGCATAAACCTGGTTGGCTGCCATGGTAAAGTCGGGAGCCATATCGGTTACAAAATAGAGACCGATAATCAAGGCTACCAAACCGATGATCAGAGTCTTCACCACATTACCCTTGGTAAATGGCAAGATCATTGGGAAGAGGTAGAACATACCTGCCAATGATGCCAATGGCAAGAACTGGTTACCTGGCAGGAATACGGCGATGGCCAGAATCACAGGAATCAGGATAACCGATACCACCAGGGTAGTAGGATGACCAATCACCAGGGCTGGACTCATACCGATATGCACCTTCTTGCCGTTGAACTTGGTCTTCACCAATTCCTGGGTTTTCTCAGAGATAGGCTTCAAACCGTCAATAAACAAGGAAGTGATACGAGGAATCAGCTCCATCACGGCTCCCATGGTCACACCGAGGAAGAGAATCTTCTTGATGTCGAGCTGTGCTGCCCAACCAATCAAGGCTCCCACGATGACTCCAAGAACCAATGGCTCACCCAGCACACCAAACTTCTTCTTCAATCCCTCTGCATCGATATCGAGCTTAGAGAAACCAGGAATCATATCCATAGCCTTGTTGAAGAGGATGGCGAATGGCATGAAGCTCTGGCAGAATGGCTGCGGAATGGAGATACCATCCAGGTCGTAGTACTTCTGGAACTTCTCTGCGGTCAAATCTGCACATACCAATGTAATGATGTAGCAGACGATGGCTGCAAAGTAACCCCAAAGCAGACTCTCACCCATCACGAAGTATGCCACGGCACCGATAAAGGCGAAATGCCAGTAGTTCCAAAGGTCGATGTTCACCGTACGGGTGGTCTTGGTTATCAACATCAGGAAGTTAACTCCCAAGCAGATTGGGATAATCAAGGCACCCACTGCTGTGTTATAAGCCACGGCAGCGGCTGCAGGCCAACCCATGTCAAACACGTTCAACTGTAGGTGATAGATGTCGGAGATTGCCTTCAAAGGGTCGTTGAAGTTGGTTGTCAGCAAAGCCGTCACCACACCCAAGCCCACGAAACCCACACCTACGAAGAGTCCCGATTTCAAAGCCTTTCCGAATTTCATGCCGATACACAAGCCGATGACCGTGAAGATGATTGGCATCATCACGCTCGCTCCCAAGCTTATGATATAGCTAAATACCTGTTCCATTATTACTTTTGAATTGTTAATTAGTTAAGGAAATACATGCAAGTGTACCCCTTCACTTGTTTTTAGATGATTTGTTGGTTGCAAAGATACACTTTTTTCTTCAATTTTAATACGTTTTCTTAGAAAATATTACTTAAAAAAAATCCCATCCGAGCTTTTCGGATGGGATTTCCCTATTTTTGTACGTTTTTCTAACGATTTTTATCCTAATCTTGATAGTAAACTCGCTTCACTCGGCTGCTGATGGTGGTCAGTACCTCGTAAGGAATGGTGTCAAGAATATCGCTCAGCGTCTGAACAGGCAGGTGCTCACCGAAGATTTCTACGGAATCACCTTCCTTGCAGTTGATGTCGGTTACATCTATCATGGCTACATCCATGCAGATGTTGCCCACATACTCAGCCTTCTGTCCGTTGACCAGACAGTAGGCATGTCGATTGCCCAGATGACGGTTCAAGCCGTCGGCATAACCGATAGGAATGGCGGCGATGACACTGTCTCTGTCGAGGATGGTCTTGCGACTGTAGCCCACGCTATCCCCTGCCTTGATGTTATGCATCTGGAGGATGGTGGTCTTCAGGGTGCTCACGCAGTTGATAGTCTCGTTGTTGCGTGAGTTGATGCCGTAAAGTCCCAGACCCAGACGACACATATCCAACTGGCGCTCCGGGAAATGCTCGATACCTGCCGAATTGCAGATATGGCGCAGAATCTTATGGTCGAAGGCTGCCTGCAACTGCTTGCTGCCCTTGTCGAACAGTTCAAACTGATGGGCAGAGAAATCATCGAAGCAATCGGCATCACTGCCCACGAAATGAGAGAACACCGAACGAGGGATGATGGCATTCTGATGCTTCAACTTGCCTATCAGCTCCTCCATATCGTTCTCTGGGTCGAAGCCCAGACGATGCATACCTGTATCCAGCTTGATGTGGACAGGGAATCCGGTGACTCCCTCCTTCTCGGCTGCCTTGATCAGCGCATCGAGCAGACGGAAGGAATATACCTCAGGCTCCAGGTCGTAATCAAACATAGTCTTGAAGGCGGTCATCTCAGGGTTCATGATCATGATGTTGCTGGTGATGCCGTTCTTGCGAAGGGTAACACCCTCATCGGCCACTGCCACGGCAAGATAATCCACACGGTGGTCCTGCAGGGTCTTGGCTATCTCCACGGCTCCTGCTCCATAACCGTCTGCCTTGATCATGCAGACCAGTTTGGTTTCCGGCTTCATAAACGCACGGTAGTAGTTCAGATTGGCTACCACGGCATTCAGGTTCACTTCGAGCGTGGTTTCGTGTACCTTCTGAACCAGCAACTCCGTCAACTGGTCGAAACCAAACTGGCGGGCGCCCTTCAGCAGGATTACCTCGTCACGAAGCGATGCAAACACCTCGCTCTTGATAAACTCCTCCACGTCCTGGAAGAAGAACTTTTCTGAAATCTGAATGGCATCATGCTGCTGGCAGAGTTCTGGTCCGATACCGATGAACTTCACCACGCCACGCTTGCGAGCCAGGTCGCTTACTTCCTTATAGAGAGCCTCAGGCGACAGACCGCTCTGATAGATGTCGCTCAATATCAGCGTATGGCGACGGCCACGGTGGTCAGGACGGCGGTTCATGAAGTCGAGGGCGATGTCGAGCGAATTGATATCGCTGTTGTAGCTGTCGTTGATAAGGGTGCAGCCATGCTGTCCCACCTTCACTTCCAGTCTCATCGCCACAGGTTCCAGTTTTGCCATGCGCTTGTCGATATCCTCGGCAGAAACACCGAGCTTCGAAGCCACCACGGCACTGATGATGGAGTTCTGGATAGATGCATCATCGATGAATGGGATGGAGAAGCTGTCAATCTCTCCTTTATAGATATAAGTGATGACGCTCACGTTCTGCTGCTTCTCGATGTTCTTCACATAGAAAGGAGCCTCAGGGTTCTTGAGCGACCAGAAAAGTTTTTCTCCCTTATAATCTGGATATTCAGCCACCACCTTGGTAATCAGTTCGTCATCGCCATCGTAAACCACGGTCTCTGCATCATGGAAGAGGATAAGCTTTTCTCTGCACTTCTCCTCCAGGGAAGAGAAGTTCTCCTGATGGGCAGAACCCACATTGGTGAGTACGGCGATGGTAGGCTGGATGATGTCACGCAGGGCAAGCATCTCGCCCGGCTGACTGATACCAGCCTCGAACACGCCCACCTGGGTCTGCTCGTTCATGAGCCAGACCGACAATGGCACACCTATCTGCGAATTGTAACTGCGTGGACTGCGGGTAACAAACATGCTCGGTGAGAGCAGCTGATAAAGCCACTCCTTGACCATGGTCTTGCCATTAGAACCCGTAATACCCACGATAGGGATGTTGAATTCATCACGATGACGTTCTGCCAGGCGCTGGAGAGCCTCCAGCGTGTTGACAACCTTCAGGAAGTTGGCTCCCGGATAATCAGAAGCATATCCCTTAGGGACATCAGTCACCACAAAGTTCTTGACTCCACGACGATACAACTCCGGAATGTAGTTGTGACCGTCATTACGCTCAGACTTGAGCGCAAAGAACAGAGTTTCCTCTGGGAAACAAAGTGAACGACTATCGGTCAGGATAAAACCGATGTTGGTATCATTGTCTCCATAGCGACGCGCACCTATCAGTGTGGTTACCTTTTCAATAGTATATGTCATTGTCTTGTTATTTAAATATTCTTTATTTTATAAGAGATGATATTTCTCCATTTTATAAGAGATGATATTTCTCCTCAAATTGTCTTTTCTTCTCTTCCGTCCGGGCGATGAACTTCTGATGTTCCTCACTTTCGGGGTGGAAGGGCTTGTGGCCGAGTGCTTCCCGGATGGGTCTCCAGTCTTCCAGAAACTGTTCTGCGGCTTTGCCGAAATAGGCGGCACGGAACTTTTCCCAGATATACTCCACAGCCTGCGGGCTCGGATGCAGCATGTCTTCCTGATAGAAGCGATAATCACGAAGCTCATCGTTCATGATTTCGTAAGCAGGGAAATAACTCACCACTCCCGGATTCGCCTTCACCAGTTTATCTGCTGCCAACTGGAGCGTTGCCTTTGAAAGCTGGCTTCCGTGGTAGCCGTATTTGGCGTAGCGGATGGGACTGACGGTTATTATCACCTTTTCAGCTTTCAGCAAATCAACGGCCTTCTGCAGATACCCGGCACACTCCTCCACGCTCAATCCCCTTTCCTCGAAAAGGCGCTGCGGACGCTTTTGGCAGTTATCCACAATCTCGCCCGTTTCCTTCAGAATATACACGTGGTTCGTACCCAGCGTAAACACGGCCACACGAGGCTGAACCTCCAGGCTCTTCTCCACGGTATGGAGAATGCTTGCCGGATTATACATCACCCCGAAGGGATTCACCGTGGCACGGAAGCGGTTTTCCACAAACCTGCGACCCAGATTGTCGGCAAAGCAACTGCCCACAAAGAGCATTTGCTCTGCCGGTTGTATCTCGAAGTCGGCCTTCGGAATCTCTATTTCAGTTCGAAACAGCATCTTCTAGGCTCCCTTCTATTCCTTCACTTCCTGTGAAGCCTTCTTGCGTCTCTTCACTTCCACTCCTATACCTATTATAATAAGGAGTACGAGAACGCCGTAACCGATGTAAGCCACCGTCTCGGTGTTCTTCAGCGACTGAGGATGGAAGTCGAGCACCACCTTGTGGCTGCCAGCCTTCACGTTCAGGGCACGCAGAATGTAATCCACTCTGCCCAGCTCCACAGGCTCTCCATCCACCGTAGCCGTCCAGCCCGGATAGTAAATCTCAGAGAAGACGATGACACCACCCTTGCTTGACTTCACCTCGTAAGTCAGGTTGTTTGGCTTATACTGAATCATCTTCACCACCGAAGTATCATCCTGCTTTACGCTCTGATCCAACTGCTCCTTGAACTTGGCATCAGCCACAGCCACATGGCGCAGGTTCACCTTGCCCACGCCCTCGATTTCCTCGTTGGCATTGTTCACATACTTCACCTCATCCACAAACCAGGCATTGCCGTAAGCGTATGGATTCTGCACCGGAACGGTCTGACCGCCCTGCAGAGGCATGATGAAATATTTGGTGTTCAGCATGTTCAACACAGGGAAGATGCTGTCGCCGTTCACCTTGGTCATGTCGCCGCCGGCAGCAGCCACAGCCTGCATGGTCTTCTGCATCTCCGGAGCGATATGCGCATCAATCATCTCCTGATAACGGCGCAGCTTGGCAGCATGATAACCGCCGATGCTCTTATGATAGTAAGAGGTCTCGTTCTCATTGAAGGTATTCGATGCCAGATTGAGCACACGATAGTCGAGCGACTTGTCACGACAGATAATCTTGTCGGTCTCCGTCATCTGCTGAGGTGCATCACGCTCAATCTTATCTACAAACATATCATCATAGAGATAGCGCTTGTTCACCATCCACATATCCACCAGACAGAGCACGGCGATACCGGCAATCATGAACTCGACACCCAGCTTCTTCATCTTGTAAAGCATCAGGAAGCCGAAGCCGATGAGGATAATCCAGAACGAACGCCAGCAGTCGGATGTAAAGATGCCCTTACGGATTTCGATGAGGTTGCTCATCAGCGGACCCTGATATTCGGCAGGCAACTGCTGCAGCGCCTGGGTCTCCTGTACGGAGATGAAATCAGGGAAGAATACGCTTGGCATCAGGGCGAAAAGCAGGCAGAAACCTGCCGTCAGACCCAAGCTGGCATATACATATTTTATCTTGGTGGTCAGCACCTCAGGCTCATCCACCAGTTTCTTCAGCGCCATCATCGCCAGCAGCGGAATGGTAAACTCGGCTATCACGAGGATGGATGCCACCGTTCGGAACTTGGCATACATCGGGATATAATCCAGGAAGAAATTGGTAAACGGCATGAAGTTTCTACCCCAGGAGAGCAGGATGCTCAGGATGGTGGCAGCCAGCAAAGCCCACTTCATCGGACTCTTTACGATAAAGAGACCCAGGATGAAGAGCATGCAGACGAAGGCTCCCACATAAACCGGACCGCTCGTGCCAGGCTGGTTGCCCCAGTACTGACCCAGCTGCTGATAAATCTGCACAAAGTTAGGATCAGCCTTCTCCATCGCCTTCTCGTTATGAGAAAGAGGCACAGAAGCGCCACCCTTGGCATCAGGAATCATCAGAGTCCAGGTTTCATCGATGCCGTAACTCCACTGGGTGATATAATTTCTATCCAATCCGCTACTGGTCTGATTGGCAGCATTTTTCTTCACCAGCTCACTCTTGCCGCGCATGGTTTCCTGTCCATACTGCCAGGTGTGATAAAGGTTCGTCAGGTTGAGCGAGATACCGATGAGGGCACCCACCACGCACACTGCCGTAGCCTTTCCGAAGCGGGCGAGTTCTCCCTTCCTGATGGCATCCACCAAGTAGGCAATCACCATCAAGAGGATGATGAAGAGATAGTAGTAAGTCATCTGCACGTGGTTGGCGTTCACCTCGAAAGCCGAGAAGATGGCGGTGAGGAGCAAGCCCTTCAGATACTTCCCCCGGTAAGCCAGCACCATGCCCGCAATCATTGGCGGCAGATAGGCAAGTGCCCACACCTTCCAGATATGACCGGCGGCGATGATGATAAAGAAGTAGGATGAGAATGCCCAAATGATACTTCCCAATGCAGCCAGCGACTGTCGGAAATCGAAGGCTCGCAGCATGATATAGAAGCCCAGAAGATAGACAAACACATACCATACATAGTCGGGTAACCACAGATGATAAGCCTTCGTCACCTGGTCGAGCACCTTGGTACTTCCATACGAAGGTGCAATCTGGTAAGTTGGCATACCACCAAACACGGAGTTAGTCCAGCGAGTCGTCTCGCCGGTCTGCTGCTGGAAGAGTTCCTTCTCGTGTCCCAATCCCTTGCTTGCCGCAGAGTCGTGACGGAAGAGGATTCGTCCGTCCATGTCGGCAGGCATGAAGTACACGAAGGAAATCACCGCAAAAACAATCACCACTAGAATATCTAGCAGATACTTCTTCAAAAAATTCATTTTCCTGTATAAACGTTTATAATTTGCTTGCAAAGATAATGAGAAATGAAGAATCTACAAAATAAAAAAAGAAACTTTTTACTTTTTTTATGGCATAAACCGGTTTATGCCCCCAACGGCTTACCCATATAGGGGTTTTCCCCCATTTTTTAGGGATTCCCTCGCAGCAGCTTTCTTAAAATATATTACCTTTGCATTGACAAGACAATATTTCTTCACCCCCATACGTTATAATAGTCAGTAACATTAAAATAAAAGGAACAAAAAAACATGAAAAGAATTGTATTCTTCCTGATGGCAATGCTCATGATAGCACTCCCATCATCAGCACAGAACTATAAGAATAGTCAATACTACAACGAGAAGACGGGTCATCTCGACTACAAGTTCAACAATTATCTGGGCGAAGCCTACCTGGGCGTGCGCCTCGGTCCTGCCTTCACTTACGTTACTTCCGACGATGCCCGTCTGGATGGCGGCAAATGGCAGACCGGTCTCAACGTGGGTGTTGTAGGCGGTTTTGCGCTCAGCGAGTCAACTCCTGTATTCATGGAGACGGGTCTCTACTATATAGAAAAAGGTGGAAAGAAAGACCTGGGCGGAGGCAAGAAGATGACCTACGACCTCAACTACCTGGAGATTCCGGTGCTCGTGAAATACAAGTACGAGGTGGATGATGAGTTCACCGTAGAGCCATTTGCCGGTGGATATTTCGCCATGGGCGTGGGCGGCAAGATCAAGAACTTTGCCGAGCGTGAGGCTCAGAGCTCCTTCAGAAGCAACAACTTCAGAAGATTCGACGGCGGTCTGCGCCTCGGATGCGGCGTGGGCTACGACATGTTCTATGCCGACCTCACCTACGATCTGGGACTTGCCAACATCTGCCACGACGATTTCGACAAGGCAAGAAACAGAGCCCTGATCTTCAACTTTGGCGTAAACTTCTAATTTTTTCAAACGGGAAAGAAATCAGCAGAGATCAGAATAAATCAGTAGAAATGAGAATAGGAATTATCGTTGCGATGGACAAGGAGTTCGCGCAACTCAAGACATTATTGACAGAATCGCAGACAGAGCGAAAGAATCAGAAAGACTTCGTCATCGGAAAGATTGGTGCTAACGAAGTGGTGATGCAGCAGTGCGGCATCGGTAAGGTGAACAGTGCCATCGGAGCAGTGGAGATGATTGATAACTATCATCCCGACCTCGTCATCTCTTCAGGCGTTGCCGGAGGTGCCGACATCAACCTCAATGTAACCGAAGTGGTGGTAGCCACCAACTGCGTATACCACGATGCCTACTGCGGCGACGAGTGCGAGTACGGTCAGATTCTCGGCATGCCAGCCACCTTCAAGACTCCACAGGAGTATGTGGAGAAGGCACTTGCCATCAACAACCTGCCCGACAACAAGCACCCTAAGATTCATGCCGGACAGATCGTAAGCGGCGAGTGGTTTGTGGATAGCAAGGAGAAGATGCGTTCCATCCTGGAGCACTTCCCTCATGCCATGGCCGTGGATATGGAGAGCTGCTCCATCGCCCAGACCTGCCACATCTACAAGACGCCGTTCATCTCCTTCCGCATCATCAGCGATGTGCCGCTGAAGGACACCAAGGCGCAGATGTACTTCGATTTCTGGGCAAAAATGGCAGAAGGCTCGTTTAATGTCACCAAGGCATTTCTCGAAAGTCTGTAAACTATAAATTATAAATTATAAACTATATGAATAAGATTCCAAGTTTCACAATCAATCATAACAAGTTGCTCCGCGGCATCTACGTAAGCCGCAAGGACGAAGTAGGCGGAGAAGTCATCACAACCTTCGATATCCGTATGAAGGTGCCTAACCAGGAGCCTTGCCTCCACAACGGTGCCATCCATACCATCGAGCACCTGGCTGCCACCTACCTCAGAAACGACGAGGAGTGGAAAGACCGCATCATCTATTGGGGACCGATGGGATGCCTCACCGGCAACTACCTCCTCATCCGTGGCGACCTGCAGAGCAAGGACATCGTGCCGCTGATGCAGCGCACCTTCCAGTTCATCGCCAACTTCGAAGGCGAAATTCCAGGACAGGCAGCCAAGGATTGCGGCAACTATCTGCTCCACGACCTGCCAATGGCCAAGTATGAATCCAAGAAGTATCTCGAAGAGGTACTCAACTGTATCACAGAACAGAATCTGATTTATCCTACACAGGATTAATCATCCATCGTCTTAGGATATCATCCATCGTCTTATGATATCACCCATATTATCACCAGCGCCCGCAAATGAGAATTTGCGGGCGTTTATATTTAATTAACCAGAAAAGTTTTGCAGCCATCCATAAAAACTATATCTTTGCAGCTGAAATTTATTATTAACAATCGCCAGTTTTGACAATATATAAAATAACTATAACAATATATCAACTTCTCTTATGATAAGAATAAAGTGTATCGATTTAAATACGACAACCATGAACATCAAAAAAGTTTTTGTCGGAGTGTCACTCATCATGTCTGCCATGGCGGGTCACTCCCAGAGTGCATTCCAAGTTAAGCAGCAGTCGTTGCCGAATCCCGACAACGAGCCTAACGCTGTTTTCCCTGTTCCAAGCGATCGCCAGATGAAGTGGCAGGAGACGGAGTTCTACGCCTTCTTCCATTACGGCATGAACACCTATACCAACCGCGAGTGGGGACTGGGAAGTGAAGACGTAACCCTCTTTGCGCCTACTGCAAAGCCTAATCCGGCTCAGTGGCTCAAGGCGGTGAAGGCAGCGGGCATGAAGGGCGGCATCGCCGTGGTGAAGCATCACGATGGCTTCTGCCTCTGGCCTACAGCCACCACCGACCACTCCATCGTCAATGCCGGAAACGAGAACGGAAAGAATACCAACATTCCGCGCGACTTCGCCCAGGCTGCACGCAAACTGAACATGAAATATGGTTTCTATGTCTCTCCATGGGATAGAAACAGCGTATACTATGGCACCGAGAAATATGTGAACGATGTCTTCCTCCGCCAGTGTGCAGAATTGGCTCAGTACGGAAAAGACCAGTTTGAAATGTGGTTCGATGGTGCCAACGGTGGCGACGGATACTACGGCGGACGCAACACCACTGTCAATGTAGACCGTTCCACCTATTATGATATCCCGAACCTCAGAGACTCCATCCACAAGGTTTGCCCCGATATCATCCTCTGGGGTGTGGGTGCCGAGTCAAGATGGATTGGCAACGAGGCAGGATGGGCTGGCGAAACCAACTGGCTCACCGACGAGAGAGGATATGCCCCTGAAAGCAACGGCATGTATGGCACTGAAGACGGATGGCAGTGGGACCCGGGAGAGAGCGATGCCAAGCTCACCGACAAGGGATGGTTCTGGCACGAAGGCGAGAAGCCTCTCTCTGTGGAGCGCCTCTTCCAGATGTATCTCGAAACCGTGGGTAGAAACGCCACCCTCATCCTGAACTGTCCTCCCGACAAGAGAGGTTTGCTGCCTGATATCGACGTGCGCGTGCTCAAGGATATGGGCAATATGATCCGCACCCGCCTGGGCAAGGACCTGGCTCAGAAGGCCAGGGTTTCCGTTAGCAACACCCGCCAGGCAGGAGCCAAGCGCAACTATGCCGCCAGGAACCTGACCGACAACAACAAGAATACCTATTGGGCCACCGACGACGGCGTAAAGCAGGCCACCATCACCTTCAGCTGGGATAAGCCACAAACCCTGCGCTATGTGGATATGATGGAGTACATCCGCAAGGGGCAGCGAGTAAGAAAGTTCCATATCGAAATCTCAGAAGATGGAAAGACATGGAAGCCTATCGCAGAAAAGTGCACCACTACCACCATCGGATACAAGCGCATCATCCCGCTGAACGGCAGCACATCAGACAGTTACGGCAAGGGCTATCAGGCGAAGGGTTTGAAGATTGTCATCGACGACAGCAAGGCTTGTCCGCTGCTGCATTCCATAAAAGTATTTTAAACTTTTTCTCTACACCAAGAACATGAAGAAATTACTCATAGCATTGTGCCTGTTGCCATTGGCAGTAATGGGACAGGAAATTAAGTTCGACACCCAGGATTACAAATCCGTGGGAGTTTACGATAGATGGGAGCATTCCCCATTCCGCACGGGAGAACTGGCTGGCAACTGCGCAGTAGTGGATAATCCCGACCTCACCAACAATCCCAACACGAAGGTGCTCGCCTTTCAGCGTTCACGCCTGGCATCCAACATCTTCGGTGCAAGAATAGATCTGAAGAAGCCGATAGCACTCGGCCCTGCAGGAAAAGTGGTTCACGTGCTCATCAACCGTCCGATGGAAGGCCGCGTGATGCTGGTTGGTCTCGGCAAGCGCAGAGACAGAGCCGGACAGTCGCAGGAAGTAGAGCAGTTCTGGATAAAATCCACCACTCCGGTTCCTGCCGGTCAGTGGGCTGATGCCGTTTTCCCTATCAAGAGTGCCGAGGGTGTGGATATCTACAGTCTGGTAGTGGTTCCTCACGCCGAGTCACCTCACGAGATGAAGCAGGATGCCGTGGTGTATATCGATGATATCAATATCCATCTGACCAACGCCCCTCGCATCACCCTGCTGAAGACAGAAGGTGTAGCGAAGAAGAAGGCTCACAGCGACTTCGTATCCGTTACCGAGGCCAACCGCAACGGTATGGTGACAGCCGCCGACGGAACCACCCTCAACAACCACAAGGTGGCATACGGCAAGGCATTCAAGGTAAAGATGGTACCTGCCCCAGGCTTCACCTACGGCGATTTCACCATCACCCACGGCGACAAGGTAGAATCGCTCAAGAAGACGGATATCGCCAAGGATGGCACCTATACCATTCCTGCCCAATGGATGGATGGCAACGTAACCATCGAGTGCATCTTTATTTCTACGAGCAAATAAAAATCCTTTATTTCTACAAGTAAATAAATAAAATCCTCTATATAAAAAGGGTGTGGTATCAGTTGATACCACACCCTATTTTTTTTATTGCTACCATTTCAGTCTTCCGTATTTCTCCTTATACCATAGCTGCCAGCCATTCACCAGGTTCTGCCAAACTACGTAGGCACCCGGAGCCACGGCGGCAAGAGGATTCAAGAAAGTAAGGGTGAGCCAGATACCCACAATGGTATTCTTCTGTCCCAGAGCCTGACCGGCACTGATGCTGTCGCCATAATGTCTGCCCACCGCCTTGCCGATGGCAAACTGGATAAGACATACCAAAAGGGGTACCATAAGCAGCAAGGCTAGAATCCATCCCGAAACCTCGGCATGGAGGATATTGCGAACCGTCTCGCCCATCAATATCGTCAGGTTGAAGCACCACATATAGAAACCCAGATCCTTCACGCTCTTCACCTTATCCACCCACTTGGGCAGGAACCTGCGGCTCAGCAGAGCCAGAAGCAAAGGCACCACTAGTACCGTGGTTACGTTTCTGAACACCATCGCACTCATAAAAAGAAAGGAAACATCCGCCCCCTTCTCCACCATCGGGAAGAGACTCGGAATAATCACCATCGTGAATACATTGGCTATCACCGTATAAGTAGTTAGCGAACCGATGCTTCCGCCCAGTTTCTCCGTCACCACCGCCACGGCAGCCGCCGTAGGACAGATAAAGCAGATAAAGGCTCCCTCCAGCACCAGCTTGGTTTCATAATCATCGCCGAATTCGAAAATCAGCACCACCATCGCCAATGCCAGACTGGTTCTGATCAGCTGCAATACAAAATGCCACGCCTTCGGCTTCATCTCCTTGATTTCTATCTTGCAGAAAGTAACATAGAGCAGGGCGAAGAGCACCACCGGCATCAGATCTACCAGTTTCGGTCCCACAGCATCGCCCAGAGGTTCCAGAAACGGAACATTGGCAAAAATCAGATAGCCCACAGCTCCCAATACCAGCGAGCAGGGCAACGAGAATTTCCTAAAGAATTTCCACAACCACATACGCTTACATTAAAATAAAGAATCCCCTGCAAGCAGACTGCCCAGGGCAATCGGCAAGAGGGGAATTCTTACGGATCCATTTATATATAAGCTATAACTTATTCCTTGTTACTGCGCTTGCGCTCCAAGTGATCGAGAATCACCTTGCGCATACGCATGCTCTTAGGGGTTACCTCTACGTACTCATCCTCGCGGATATACTCCAGGCACTCCTCAAGGCTCATCACGGTCTTTGGAATCACGCGAGCCTTATCATCAGAACCAGAAGCACGCACGTTGGTCAGCTGCTTTGCCTTGGTTACGTTAACCACCAGGTCGTTGTCGTGAACATGCTCACCAACAACCTCGCCGCCGTAAACCTCCTCACCTGGGTCGATGAAGAACTTACCGCGATCCTGCAACTTATCGATGGCGTAAGCATAGGCAGTACCTGTCTCCAGCGCAATCATGCTACCGTTAGAACGGCGGGTAATCTCGCCCTTGTATGGCTGATACTCCTTGAAGCGGTGAGCCATGATAGCCTCGCCCTGAGAAGCAGTGAGCACATTGGTACGCAAACCGATGATACCACGTGAAGGAATATCAAACTCGATATCCACACGCTCGCCCATGTTCAGCATAGAAGTCATGTCACCCTTGCGGCGGGTAACCATATCAATCATCTTAGAAGCAAACTCCTCTGGAACGTTGATGGTCAACTCCTCGATAGGCTCGCACTTCACGCCGTCAATCTCCTTGTAGATAACCTGAGGCTGACCCACCTGCAGCTCGTAGCCCTCGCGGCGCATGGTCTCGATGAGCACAGAGAGATGGAGCACACCACGACCAGAAACAATCCACTTATCGGTGGTATCCTCGTAAGGCTGAACACGAAGAGCCAGGTTCTTCTCCAACTCCTTGTTCAGGCGGTCCTGAATGTGGCGTGATGTACAGAACTTACCCTCCTTGCCGAAGAAAGGAGAATCGTTGATGGTGAAGAGCATACTCATGGTAGGCTCGTCCACAGCGATAGGAGGCAGTGGCTCCGGGTTCTCGTAGTCGCAGATGGTATCACCAATCTCGAACTTCTCAAGGCCGACAACGGCACAGATGTCGCCAGAATCCACACGGTCTGTCTTCTTATGACCCATACCCTCGAAGGTATGCAGTTCCTTGATCTTGGTCTTCTCCTGGGTTCCGTCACGGTGGCAGATGGTAACGTTCATACCATCCTTCAGAGTACCACGGTGTACACGACCCACAGCGATACGACCGGTGTAAGAACTATAGTCAAGAGATGTGATCAAGAGCTGAGGAGTACCCTCCAGCTGCTTAGGAGCAGGGATAATCTCCACAATCTTGTCGAGCAGATAGTCAATGTTGTCAGTTGGCTTGTTGTAGTCATCGCTCATCCAGCCGTTCTTAGCCGAACCGTAAACCACAGTAAAGTCAAGCTGTTCCTCTGTAGCATCGAGGTCGCACATCAAGTCGAACACCATTTCGTACACCTCTTCAGGGCGACAGTTAGGCTTATCCACCTTATTAACCACCACGATAGGCTTCAATCCGAGCTGCAAAGCCTTCTGCAGCACGAATCGGGTCTGAGGCATCGGACCCTCGAAAGCGTCGACGAGGAGGAGGCAACCGTCTGCCATGTTGAGCACGCGCTCCACCTCACCACCGAAGTCAGAGTGTCCAGGAGTATCGAGAATATTAATCTTAGTACCTTTCCAATTGATAGACACATTCTTTG
>ERZ1026870.195-NODE-195-length-38599-cov-133.356735_pt1 | contig 38599 bp, 24 predicted proteins | sample MGYA00380165_ERZ1026870 | MGnify/ENA primary metagenome ERZ1026870 (study PRJEB33269, sample SAMEA4719801) | human gut metagenome | biome: human-associated habitat; feature: organic feature; material: feces | place: Cameroon | collected 2013-10 ...
ATGTAACTGTTACTGATATCGACGGTGTGAAACTCGACTTCCCTGACAAGTGGGTACACCTTCGCAAGAGTAACACCGAGCCAATCATCCGCGTATATAGCGAGGCTTCTACCATGGAGCAGGCTGATGAACTTGGAAAGAAGCTCATGCAGGTAGTTTATGATATGCAGTAAGATACTGCATTATATATAAGATACTGTATTTATATAAAAAACGACTTCCCACGATTATAGGCAGCAATGCTTATAAGCGTTGGAAGTCGTTCTCGTTTATAAAAGTTCCGGCTCGATATGATGGAAAACTTATTGCTCAGCCAGCTCCTTCATGGCATCATTCAATGTGTTGAACAGTACATTGATGTTTTCCTCCTGGTTCTTGCACGCCTCCTTGAAGAGAGCGACAGGATCTTCTGAATCGCCCTTCAGCGGAGCCTCGTTCAGGAGGATATTCACATTGTTCAGCAGCATACCGTGCAGGGTAGGCATGTGTAGCTGCTGCTGGGTGCCTTCCTTGCTGCCACATTTCAGTCCGGCAGCGTATGCCTTCACGATGATGCGCACCAGCAGATGGATTGCCATCGGTTCATCGGCAAGGCTGATGAGTACACCGTGGGTATAATCTCGTACGTGCTCCTCTATGCTTGTAAACTTACCCTGCAGGAGCCAGGTGAAGTTGCGCTTGTATTCAGCTTCCATAGCCTTGTACAGCTGGTTTGATTTGCAGGCGATGCGCAGATAGTCGAGCATGGTTGGCTCGAAGGTAGGATCGGTCTTCTTCATGCTCTCAAAATTCTTCTGCATGCGCTCATTAGCCTCTTCAGCACTCTTGTAGTTGAGTCGTACGAGGGTAGAGAACATGATGTCGAAGAAGTACTGGTTCACTTCTCCATAGTGTTCCAGCATCATCTGCTTCACCTCTTTGGGGTCGTTCTTCTTCTGGAAGTCATCGCCGCCAACCGCAGCATCCATGATGCCGCGTGCGTATGCCTCGAAGAATCCTCTTACGAAAGAGGCTACAGCCTGATAACTATTGATTCTCTTGCTCATTGTCTTTTGAATGTTTTAATCAAAAATGATTTAATCAAAATGTTTTAATCAAAGATGATTTAATCAAAAATCTTAAATTCATATCCCTGTTCCATCAGCCATTCTATGGATTGTGGAAGTGCCGTCTTCAGCTTGTCGATGCTCTTCAGCGAGTCGTGGAAGGTGATGATGCTGCCGTTGCGGGCATATTTCTTCACATTGTTCACCACATCTTCTGCCGTCATCCACTTGGAATAATCTCGGGTCACCACATCCCACATGATTACCTTGTAGGTGCGGTGCAGCCACCAGTACTCGCTCTGTCGCATCCAGCCGTGAGGTGGACGGAAGAGATGGGCATGGATGATGTCATTCGCCTTGTTGGTGTTGAGCACGTAGGAGATGACACGATGCTTGAAGGCACCGATATGATTGAAGGTATGGTTACCTATCTGATGGCCCTCTGCTACAATCTGGTTGTAGAGATCGTGGTTGCGCAATACGTTTTCGCCCACCATGAAGAAGGTAGCCTTGATATTGTACTTTCTCAAGGTTTCCAGGATGAATGGGGTGGATTCGGGAATCGGACCATCATCGAATGTGAGATACACCGAATGGTCGTTCTTGTCCATTCTCCATATTGCTTTCGGATATAACCATCTGAGCCATTTGGCAGGTTGCTCTATGAACATAGGAATAACTTGATTAGGGGATGATACAAAAAGGGAGACCTAGCAAAAACGCCAGGTCTTCCTTGATATTCTTTATTTTACTGATTGCCCTGTGGCATGCTGCCGCCTCTGCCGCGATAGAGTGTGTAGAGAGCATTGAGCTGCTTCTCATAACTCTTCTGCAACTGAGGGCTTACCGTACCTGCCACATCGCAGACACTCTGCATAATCATGATCTGACGGATGCAGTCGTTTTGGCTCTGCAGGAAGCGGTCGTTGGACAATGAGAGGTAATAGTTGAGATACTGGTGAGCATTCTTCCAGACAGCCTCTACATATTCCTTACCCTTTGCCTTCTGACCGGTGAGCAGCCAGCCGCGAGCCATATCCAGTCCACCGCTCATGTAATCGAGGGTGACATTGTATGCAGGAATCTCCACATCAGCCTTCTTCAGGATGTTGATAGCCTTCTGGTTCTTGCCGTCGGCGATGAGCTGGAGGGCTGTCTGGGCGAGCAGGCGACGGTGGGTATAGCACATACGCATGGTAGTCTCGTCGATATAGAGTCCCTTCTGCTTCAGGTTACCGAACTTGAATCGGGTCATGATGTTGTGATAGGTCTTCTCTGCATCGAAGTTCTTCGCACCTGGCTTGTTGGTGGTGAATGGAGTGATACGGTTGGCAAGACCCTCCTGTACGAAGTTGTCGCCAAGGTTCATATAGTTCTCTTGTCCCACGGTAAGAGCCACGTAGATAGGACGTGTCCAGTTGCACTGTGACAGCATTTCGAGCATCATCAGGTCACCCTTGTAGAGAGCATTCTTGCCTGCGAGCGAAATCACCATCTTGTCTGGGATGGTATCAGAAGCCATCATCATGCCGCTCTTCTTCACAGCCTCCTTGTCGATTGTTACATAGACGGTGTCTGTAGGGATGAAGTGCATGTCTGGGTTCTTGCTGCGTACCCAGTACTTCAGGATGTTCTTGAGCTCGAAAGGCTCATCACCAAACTGCTTCTTGGCATTCACTGGATCCTGCTTGTAGAAGTCGAGAATCTGCTGCTTAGCCTCTGGCTGGACAGAAACATACTCGTTGGTACCCGAACAGAAGTCGAGACGTGGCCAGGTGATTGGCACGGATGGTGAGTTGTATGCAGGACGCATCATCTGGTCGATATACCAGTCGGTCTGCAGGTAGCTCAGGTTACATACGCGGGCATCTGTTCCTACGCCTTCTACCTCCTGGTTGTACCAGAGTGGGAAGGTATCGTTATCACCATTGGTGAAGATGATAGGGTTGCCTTTCTCCTGGAGCGACATCAGATAGTTCTGGCCGAAGTCGCGGCAGGTGTAACGTCCTGAACGGTCGTGATCATCCCAGGTCTGTGATGCCATCTGGATAGGAACGAGCAGGGTTACCACAGCCACGATAGCTGTTACGGCAGTACCGCTGAGCTTCATCTTCTGCTTCAGAAGGTCGATGATGGCGAGAACGCCAAGACCGCACCAGATAGCGTATGCATAGAATGAACCGGCGTAGGCATAGTCACGCTCACGTGGCTGCATAGGAGTCTGGTTCAGATAGAGCACGATGGCAAGACCTGTCATGAAGAACAGGAAGAATACCACCCAGAACTGCTGGATACCTACAGGGAGAATCTCCTCTGTCTCCACGCCGTTCTTGATGACCTTGCGCTTACGGGTGTACCAAGCCTGCCAGAAGAGACCGATGAGACCGAGAATCAGCGGCATGCAGTAGAACACGTTGTGTCCCTTGTTTGCCTTCAGGTCGTCTGGCATTTTGCTCTGGTCGCCATAGAGAGCATCGTCGATGAATGAGAAACCGGTAATCCAGTTACCGTGCTCAGGCTCACCGTTGCCCTGGATATCGTTCTGGCGTCCGGCAAAGTTCCACATGAAGTAGCGCCAGTACATGAAGTTGCACTGATAGGAGAGGAAGAAACGGATATTCTCCATCTGTGTAGGAACCTTCACCATCATGTTCTCGCCACAACGGTCGTAAGGCACCTGGTTACCCTCTACGCCACCCATCCAGTCTTCGTATGCCTGGGCATGAGCCGAACTGTGCATACGTGGGAAGAGCATATTCTGTGCATATACATACTTGTTCTTATGGCTTACTACGAAGTAAGAGTCCTTCTCATCGGCAGAAGCCTTTTCCTTGCGCTGATAAACAGGTGCACCTTCCTTCGTCACAGGCTTGCACATGTTGCCGTCAGCTTCGAGAGCCACCTGAGAAGTGTAAGCCTGACCATAGAGCAATGGAGTATCGCCATACTGGTCGCGGCTCAGATAACTGCCCAGGGTGAAGATATCCTCAGGAGAGTTCTGGTCCATAGGAGGGTTGGCAGATGAACGGATTACGATGAGCGCATAGCTTGAGTAACCGATCATCAGCATCAGCATGCAGAGCAATGCTGTGTTCTTGATGCGTGCAGAGATGAGAGGCAGCAGCTGCATCTTCTTCTTCTCGATGCCTGTAGCCTGGTCAACGCCGGTTACTACTTCCTTTTTGCGCTTGTAGCTGAGTACAAACCAGAGGATAGCCAGGATGATGATGCCTGTGATGACTGCGCTCCATCCATATCCGAAGAATGGGATGCCGAGCATGCCGAAACCGAGAACGAAGGCGATGTTCTGCTTCTTCTCGTTCTTCTCTGATGCATTGTAGGTCTCGTAGATACCCCAGATAACGGAGGCTACGAGGCAGATGATATATACGATTTCACCGGTATTGAATGGGCAGCCGAGTGTGTTGACGAAGAACAGCTCAAACCATCCGCCTACGGTGATGATGCCTGGAACCACACCATAAAGTACGGCTACTACCACCAGGAATGAAAGGAAGAGCGCCATGAGCGAACCCTTCAGGTTGGCATGAGGCACCTTCTTGTAGTAATATACCAGTACGATGGCTGGGATGCAGAGCAGGTTGAGCAGGTGCACACCGATACTCAGACCGGTCATATAGGCGATGAGCACGAGCCATCGGTCGCTATGAGGTTCGTCGGCATGGTCTTCCCACTTCAGGATCAGCCAGAATACCACAGCGGTGAAGGCAGAAGAGAAGGCGTAAACCTCACCCTCTACAGCAGAGAACCAGAAGGTATCGCTGAAGGTGTAGATGAGTGCGCCCACCATACCTGATGCCTCGATGGCAATCAGCTTGCTGGTGGTCATCTCCTTCCAGTCGCCGATGATGAGCTTGCGTGCCAGATGGGTGATGGTCCAGAAGAGGAACATGATGCAGACGGCACTGAGGAGTGCGCTCATCGTATTCACCATCTTGGCTACCTGCGTGGTATCACTGGCGAAATGTGTGAAGAAATTGCCCATGAGCATGAAGAATGGTGCCCCAGGTGGGTGACCGATCTCCTGCTTGTAGGCAGTTGTAATAAACTCAGGACAGTCCCAGAAGCTGGCTGTCGGTTCAATTGTGGAGCAATATACGAATGCCGCAATGATGAATGCGACCCATCCGAAGATATTGTCCACTAATCTGTACTGTTTCATTATTGTTTAAACTTTAATGTATTATATTTCTATGTTTCCTATTTATATAATGTGTATAAAACGTTGCAAAGATACTAAAAAGTAAAGAGATAGCGTAGGATTGCTTCTCTTTTTTAGGTTATATTAAATTTAAATGAGGGATGTTGTAGAAAAATAAGCGTTAGGATGGGATATTTATTACGTCGCCACGTATGAAATATTACGTCCCGACGTAGGAATTCCTGCGTCGGGACGTAATAAAGAGGGGGTAAAATGTTATTGAAAGCGGTATGTATTTATACATTCAGGAAATGCTCTTCCAGCTTTTCTCTTGGCATATCTGCCGTATCGTGATAATGCAGGTGCTGGTTTACACAGGCGATATGCTTCACGTTGTTGAGCACTTCGGCTACATCGTGACTGACGATGATGATGGCGCACTCCTTGTTGATCTGCTCCAGCATCTCGTACATCTGCTTTTGGAATCGGCGGTCGATGTAGGTGTTAGGCTCGTCGAGAATCACGACATCGGGTTTGGATACGATGGCACGGGCGAGGAGCACTCGCTGAAGCTGACCGCCGCTGAGGGCAGCGATGTGTCGGTCTTTCAATTCCGTCAGCTGCATTCGCTCCAGGGTATCGAGCACCTGCTGGTGCTGAGCCTGGGTGTATCGCGAAAAGAGACCTTTGGTCTTGCTGAGTCCGGCAAGTACAACTTCATATACAGAGATAGGAAACTGCTTGTCGAGCTGGTTGTATTGTGGGAGATAGCCCATCGAAATCTCCTTTGTTTCTTCAACTTTTGTTTCGCCGTTTTCATCAAGAACCGTATTTCCGTTCTCATCCTTTACTTTTCGGAAGTATCTGATGGTTCCTTCCGTAGGTTTCATCAGTCCCAGAATGAGGCGCATGAGGGTAGTCTTGCCACCACCGTTTGGTCCGATGATGCCAAGATAATCGTCTTGATATACGGTGAGATTTACGTCGCAGAGTACCTGCTTGCCGTCATATCCGGCAGAAAGGTGCTCGATTTCGATTAACTTTGAACTTTGAGTTTTGAACATTGAACTTTATGATTAGTTGTTGTTCTTTATACTTTTTATAAAATATTGGCGGGCTTACTTGCCAACAACTATTTCTTTGCCCAGTACTGCGGCTGCAGCTTCCTGCATCGCCCGGTTCCAGTCGCCCTGCAATGGGTTGATATCCATTGGCTTGGTGTAGCTCTCCTTGATGAAGGTTGTGGTGTTGCGGTTGGCAAATTCTGTTTGTATCAGGCAGAACTTGATCTTTTCTTTTCTTGCTCTCTCTATAAGGCTCTTCAGCTGGGAGGCACTAGGCTCCCTGCCTTCTTCCTCTATGGCAAGCTGCTCCAGCTGGTAATCACGGGCAAAATAGGTGAGGATAGGGTGGTAAATCACAAACTTGCGAACCAGGTCTGGGCCCTTTTTGAAGCTCTCCTTGATGGTGCTGTCTCTCTTGTCGATGATGCTGAGCAGCGACTGATAGTTCTTCTCGAAGAAAGCCTTGTTCGTCGGCTCCAGTTCGCAGAGCGCCTTGAGGATGTTGCTGGCTATGATGCGGGCGTTGCTGCAACTCATCCATACGTGTGGGTCGATGTTGCCACCCGGAGTCTTGGCAGGCTTGATGCCCACGGAAGTATCTATCACTTTCATATCCGGAGCGTTGTCCTGCAGCTTCTTCATCCAGGTCTGCTCAAAACCGATGCTGCCCACTTTCAGATAGAGGGCACTCTTCGAAAGCTCCATCATCTGCTGGGCGTATGGTTCGTAAGTCTCCGGGTTATTGCCATTCGATACCATCACGTTGACATCCACCTTGCCTTTGGCAATTTGATCTACGAAATACTTGTAGGGGGAAATCGTAACTGTAACTGTAACCGCAGGCTTCTCTGTTCCGGAAGCCTTTCCCGAATCTGCCTGTTTCTGAGGTGTACCCTTACATCCGGCAAGAATAACACATAATATAATAAGGTATAGAAATCTCTTCATATATTAAAAATCTGCTTATGTTATAAATCTGCTTATATGTTTATACGATGAAGCTGAGACCATAAACCAATAGGATATATCTCAGCACTTTTCCGATGGTGATGCTGATGGTAGAGATGATGATATTGGCTCTTGTCAGCCCCAGCACGATGGTGATGGCGCTTCCCAAAATCGGGATGAAGGCGAAGAAGCCCATCCAGGCACCTCTATCAGCCATGAATCTTTCAGCCTGATCCAGTTTCTCTTTCTTCACGTGCAGATATTTCTCTATCCATTCCATCTTGCCCAGTCTGCCCACACCATAGTTGAACAGCGATCCCAATACATTTCCTATGCTGCCATATATCACCAAAGGGATGGGATCCAAACCTGCTGCCTGCAAGCCCGACATCACTACCTCGCTGCTGAAAGGAAAGAAACTGCCGGCAAGAAAGGCGGAAACAAGCATGCCCCAATAGCCCCAGTTGATTAAAAAGTCTATTATGTAACCCATTGAATATTATTTGTTTAATATTCTTGATGCAGCGTTTCGCTGCATCAAGTCTATCTCTGAATAACTCTTATCCCAGAATCAATCTTATCCCTGAATAGCCTGCAGAAATATCGTTTCTGGAATGAAGATATTGTATAGCAATATCAATACCATGATGATCAGCGCCGAGATAAAGACGATGTTCGCCACTTTTCCCTTGGTATAGGTGATGAAGTGAGCGGTGAGTGGTGCCGTATTTACAATCATAATGCTGCTCAACTCCTTGATATGCTGAGGCTGCAGGATGATGAAGGCAAGACTCACATAGTTGATCAGAATGAATGAATTGTAGATCATTCGGGTACGGATCTTATCTGCATAAGAGGTATGCAGGAAGTGTATGCTGCCTAATGTGCTCAGGATGATGAGGAACAGGAGATTCACCACCTCGTGGTCGGTAACCTGCGAATAATCGAACAGATCATGATAGTTGATGAATTCTGCAAAATGACTGATCAGTCCATCTATATTATTGGTGTAGGCGAAGTAACCCGCTGAGAACCAATACGGCATGATGAGACCGATGATAGATGCAAAGAAGTTTCTGATGCTGAAGGAATTGGTGAATACCATCATCATCAGCCACAGGAAGGGCAGGAAATATCCCACCTGGATGAACACCAGTGAGGCGAGTCCTACGCAGAAGAAGGCATAGAAGGTCCATCCTGCCGCCCGCCTGTCCTGGTAACTGTTCCAGATGATGAGGTAGAAGGCGATGGAGCACATCGTCACGATGCTTGCCTTGAAGGAGGGTGTAGGCAGAGAGGTCATGGTGATGAACACCAGGAAACTGCAGGACACCATTCGGCTGTAGGTTCGCATCAGGGAATTATGGTTGTTGAGCTCCACCATCAGCAGGGTAGAGAGAATGGTGAAGGCGAACTGCACCCAAATGTTAGCTACTAAAAAACCTACAGCAACCCATACCAAGGCGGCAAGGGTTGCTGTTACAGGTAGAGCGTAGCGGCTAGCCGCCACTTTATTTTGAAAAGTTTTCTTTCTTAACATCTAATTTTTTGAAAAATGATGAAGCTTTTGCCCTTACAGGGCGACATTCTCCCTTGAATCATAACCCAGGGCGTTGCCCTGGGCTAGGAGCTTCTGCCCTTTCAGGGCGTTTGGCTGCCAATACAATGTCTGGGAGCTTTTGCCCTTTACCTTTCCCTTCGGCCGGTGATCGTTGGTTCAGGGCGTGTGGAGCCTATGGATTAAAGATCCTGTCCGATATCAGAGCGGAAGTACTTGTCTGTGAACTGGATCTTCTGAGCCTCGGCAAAGCTCTTCTTCAGAGCCTCTTCCTTATCCTTGCCGTAGCTGCTTACGCAGATTACACGGCCGCCATTGGTTACAACCTCTCCATCCTTCATGGCTGTACCTGAGTGGAAAACTACAGAACCTTCCACATCATTGATACCCTGGATAGGATAACCCTTCTTGTAAGCCTCTGGATAACCACCGCTTACGAGCATCACACAGACAGCAGCACGCTCATCAAACTCGATGCTGCGCTTGTCAAGATCGCCGGCAGCTACACCCTCGAAGAGATCCACGATGTCGCTCTTCAGGCGGAGCATCACGCTCTCTGTCTCTGGGTCACCCATACGGCAGTTGTACTCGATAACCATAGGCTCGCCCTCTACATTGATCAGACCGAAGAAGATGAAGCCCTTGTAGTCGATGTTCTCCTCAGCCAGACCCTCTACGGTAGGACGGATGATGCGCTCATCCACCTTCTGCATCCACTCCTTGGTTGCGAATGGCACAGGGGTAACGCTACCCATACCGCCGGTATTCAGACCGGTATCGTGCTCGCCGATGCGCTTGTAATCCTTAGCCTCAGGCAGAATCTTGTAGTTCTTGCCGTCGGTCAATACGAATACAGAGCACTCAATGCCGCTGAGGAATTCCTCGATGACTACGCGTGCAGAAGCGTTGCCGAACATACCGCCGAGCATCTCCTTGAACTCCTTCTTTGCCTCTTCCAGGGTAGGGAGGATGAGAACGCCCTTGCCGGCGCACAAGCCGTCAGCCTTCAATACGTAAGGAGCCTTCAGAGTCTCCAGGAACTTCAAGCCTTCTTCTACGTGCTCGCCGTCGAAAGTCTCATACTGAGCTGTCGGAATGTTGTGGCGCTTCATAAACTGCTTGGCGAAGTCCTTGCTTCCTTCCAATACGGCACCAGCCTTTGATGGACCAATCACAGGGATGTTCTGGGTGCGAGGGTCAGCCTTGAAGTCATCATAGACACCCTTTACCAGTGGGTCTTCCGGACCTACTACCACCATATCAACACCGTTCTCAACAGCGAAGTTCTTGAGCGCCTCGAAGTCGTCAGCCTTGATATTCACATTCTCGCCGACATTCTGAGTACCGGCATTACCAGGAGCGATAAAGAGTTTCTCACACTTCTCGCTTTGAGCGATTTTCCAAGCTAAGGCGTGCTCGCGGCCACCGCCTCCTAACAATAATATTTTCATCGTAGTTACGTTTAATAATTCTTCTATAATATGTTACAATCAGAGGATATTGATCATCTCCTTCTTTTACAATCAGGATAGATATTTTCTCCTTTTTGCATCCAAATTTCTAATTTGCTGCAAAATTACTAAATTTCAGCGAACTATACAAGCAAAAAGCCTAAAATCTTTATCGCATATAGTTCTTATAGATTTCATAATAGATATCTGGCCATCCGTAGATGGCTATCCTCTCCAGTTCATTGTAGAGTTCCGGTATGTCATCTATCAGCTTCACCAGGTCGGGATTGTATCGGGTTCCTGCGCCTTCTCTCAGCTCTCCCATCACTTTTTCGAAGCTCTTTTCCTGCTTGTAGTTTCTGCCTACTCGCTCGGTGGCAGCCTGCATGCAGTCGCACAGGGTGATGATATCTATCATAAAGCGGTAAGGCGACTTGGTGTTGTCGAAGTCGCTTGGATAGCCTCCCTTGCCGTTGTACCATTTATGATGTCCCAGCGTGGTATCGTGGTAGTATTTCAGCTTCTGCGATATCTTCAGGTATTTCAGTCCCATTCGGGGATGCATTCTGATGATTCTTCGCTCCTCATCGCACAGCTGTCGATAGTCGTTGTTCACCACGCTTACGATACTGTTCTTGCCAATGTCGTGACAGAGTGCTGCACGGGTGATGAAGTGGATGAGCTGTCGCTGATGAAGCCTTACCTGCCATTTGCTGGTGATGCCCAGCTTTCCTACCAGCAGTTCCCGCTGGTGCCTGATGATGGCTTTCATCATGGCTTCTGCAAGTCGTGCCACGTGGGTAGAGTGGGCGTAGGTGGTAACCTGGGTTGCTACGTTCAGTTCCATCACGAATCCTATTCTTTCTTCATCGCTCAGGTATTTGATGAGTCGGGGATAGGTGCTCACATGTTCCAGTGTCTGGTTATACTGTGTGGAGTTCTGCTGGTCTTTGCGATGTCTGAACATCCTGATAATGTCTTCACAAAACATCCTTACGCACTTCTTTTTGTACTTGACTGAAACTCTGGCGGTATCTACGATGAATGCCAGGTTGGGATAATGATTCATCAGCGAATTGAAGGCACCTTCCCCCAGAATTTTTTGTCGGGTAAGGGGTTTGATTGATGTTTCGTATATTTCCTTGGCTTCTTTCAAGGCAGTTCTTGTCCGGATTTCTCCCATTCTTAGCTTCATGACGATGAGATTGAGCTTCGAGGTGGTGCTGAGCCCTACGGTATCCGGATATTGGCTTAACACTCGTTTTACCAAAGCGTCTCCTTCTTCCTTTTCTACCAGTTCCGGATTGGTGAGATAGATTCCTCTTACTATCTCCAAATCTCTGTTCTTGAGGCTGTTAATCCATAGCTGCCTTCTCTTTTCGGGTACTTCCAGTTCGTCTGCCGTATGATTTCTTGCCAGTTCTTCCAGCTTTTCGTATCTTTCCTGTAGTTTTTTCAGGGGTTGGATATGGTTGAGTGTCCATGCCGATAGGCACAGATTCTGTAGGGCATAGCCGTACAGACCCAGTTCTTCGGGCGTATGACAGTGTGCACTGTCGGCTACGTATGCGATGCAATCGTATGCTTTTTTCAATGTCTCATTGTCTCTGTTCAGTCGCCATATCTGGTAATAGGATGCCCCCTTCCAGCTCATGGCTCTCAGAAATTCGTAGTTCCTTTCCGGGCGTTTTCTGAAATTTCGAATCAGAATATCCGTAACCCTGTTTGTGATGAATGGATCCGTCAGGGCATAGGCGTAGTTATGAAAGAAGTTTTTATCCAGACTGTCGTAGGCTGCATCCGGCAGAATGGTCTCCTTCGTAGTGTCTGCCATATCGGTTTTGAAATAATCTACAATGCTATTCAGCAGCTTCTCGTTCTCGTTATAGATCTTATGGTTCTTCTGGCTTCTAGTCATAAAGAATCTTAGCCATTCGTCGTGGTTGTGGATGCTGAAGATGCTGTCGTTGTAGCGATTGTAGATGATGCGGTTCTGAGATAGCTTATCAAAGATAAATTTAAAGTCGGGGATGCTCTGTTCAGAAACAAAAAACTCTTTACCTGCCACTTGCAGGTGGCAGGCAAAGAGTATGGTGGTAATTAATAAAATTACTTTTCTTATCTTGTTAGTCATCTTTTTGTTCCGAAGATTTTTACTTCAGATAGACTCTTGGATATATTGCCATCCGAATTTTCTTCAGATAGAGTCTCTTATACATTTAAATTTTTCTTTTTACTTCAGGTAGTCGAAGAAGTAGTTGCTGATTCTTTCGTGCAGGTGAGTGCTCTGATGACCTCTCATGTTGTGAGGTTCACCTGGATATACGAAGAAATCTGGCTGGGTACCTGCTGCGATACAAGCCTTCAGGAAGGTGAGGCAGTGCTGTGGCACTACGGTCACATCGTTCAAGCCCTGGATAATCTGCAGCTTACCCTTCAGGTTCTTAGCCTGATAGAGCAGGGATGTCTTCTTGTAACCCTCTGGGTTGGTCTGTGGGGTATCCATATAGCGCTCGCCATACATCACCTCGTACCAGTGCCAGTCGATTACCGGACCGCCTGCTACGCCTACCTTGAATACGTCAGGATAGTTGGTCATCAGCGAGATGGTCATAAATCCGCCGAAGCTCCAGCCGTGAACACCAATCTTGTCGGCATCTACGTAAGGCAGGGTCTTCAGGTACTCTACACCCTTCATCTGGTCCTTCATCTCTACCTGACCCAGCTGGCGGAAGGTAGCCTGCTCGAAAGCTTTGCCACGGTTCTCGCTACCACGGTTGTCGAGGATGAAGAGCAGATAGCCCTTTTCTGCCATGTAGGTCTCCCAGCCACGGCTAGAGTAGTTCCAGCGGGCATCCACGTTGTGGGCATGAGGTCCACCATATACATATATAATGGTAGGATACTTCTTGTTAGGGTCGAAGTTCACCGGCTTCACCATTCTCCAGTAGAGGTCGGTTACGCCGTCGTCAGCCTTGATCGAACCGCAGCTGTATTCAGGCACGTTGTAGCCCTTCCAAGGGTTCTCGGCTGTGAAATAGGCGGTGCGCTTGCCGTTCTCGGTGTTTACGATGGCAATCTTGCGAGGCACGGTTGGAGTAGAGTAGTTGTCATAGATAAACTGTCCGTTCCCGCTCAGGGTAGCGTTGTGCCATCCCTTGCCGCAATCGTCCATCATGGTGCGTTTGCCGGTCTTGGTATCTACGGTGAAGATGTTACGCTGGATAGGAGAGCACTCGTTGGATGCGATGATGATGCTCTTGCGCTTGGCGTTGAAGCCGAGCACTTCCATCACTTCCCATTTACCGGAAGTCAACTGTTTGATTTCGAGTGATTCCGTGTTGCTTGCCATGCGGCTGCCGTGCTTGCCCAGGGTGCAGAGGTAAAGGTGGTTGTAGCCATCCTTGCGGCTCTGCATGATGAAGCTGCTGTTGTCCCAAGGCAGGAACTGGATTGGGTGACAAGGCTCTACATACTTCTCATCGGTCTCGCGATAGAGCTCGCCGGTCTTCTCGCCAGTCTCTGCGCTGTAGGCAGTAAGGCGACAGTCATTCTGGTCGCGGTTCAGCTCAAACATATAGATGGTCTTGCTGTCCGGGCTCCATGCGATGTTGGTGAAGTAGCGGTCTGTAGGGTCGCCCGCCTTCAGATAGATGGTCTTGCCGGTCATGCAGTCGAACACGCCCACAGTTACCTTGTGCGATGTCTCGCCTGTCATCGGATACTTGTCTGGTGCAGGCTTGGCGCAGCAGGTTTCTGTCTCAGGATGATTGAAGTAATCAATCTCCGGGATATCCACCTGTGGATAATCAGTCACCATGCTCTGGTCCATGCGGTAGAAGGCGAGCAGTTCGCCGTTAGGGCTCCAGAAGGTACCCTTGCTGATGCCGAACTCATCGCGGTGAACACTCTGACCATAGACGATAGAGCGGCTGCCGTCTGTAGAGATCTGGAAATCGTGAGTCTTCTTCTCTCTTGTCATGGCATTGTTGGTTACGTCGAAGGAGCGCACATAGAGGTTGCTGCCCTTCAGATAGGCGAATGCTTTCTGCTGGGCGTTAGCCTCCAGCAGGTTCTCGCCATCTTCAAACTCCATCTCGCTCAGCAGCTTATGCTTCTTGAAGTCGATGGTGTAGGTCTTGCTGCCGTTGCTTACCATCACGATGCTCTTTCCTGCAAAAGGGAACTGAGCGTTGTAGAGGGCTCTTACCTTGATGTCCTTGGTAGGAGCAATCCACTGGTTGATATCGTTGATGCCGAAGAGTTTGGTCTCTTTGCCGGTAGTCTTGTTCACGAGATAGCAAGCCTCCACGTCCTGGCGGATGAGTTCATTTCCCCACCAGGTGCACCAGCGGTTCTTTGCCACCATGTTGCGATAGTTATGACCACCGAAGTTCAAATCTTCCAAGGTGAAGGTCTTTTCACCCTTCTGTGCAGGAACCACGCCCTGAGCCTGTATCTCGGTTGCATTCATTGCCATCATGGAAATCATAGCTGCAAAAGATAATTTATAAATTGAATTCTTCAGATTCATCATTCTTATTTTCTTGTTTTTTATTTCTAGTGATACTATATTTTATAGTACTACTAGGCTTATCTGTCTGATAGCTAGAATTTTATCTTTAGCGACGTAGCGTTTCGCTACATTGCTAGAATTCTTAGCAATACGGCGTTTCACCGCATTGCTAGAAAATCTTAATCCTCGTCATCAAAGTCGGTGTCGAAGCTTGGCTTGCCGCCACGCTTTCCTCCGAAGTTCTTGCCACCTCTGCGGTCTCCCTTGAAACCACCGCGCTTGTCATTACGGTCTCCCTTGAAACCACCGCGCTTGTTGTTACGGTCGTTACGGTCGCCTCCGCGCTTGCCTCCGAAACTGCGGCCGCCCTTGCGGTCATCATCATCGTCGCGTCTTCCGCCTGCACCCACACGTGGACGTCCGCCACGGCGAATCTCATTGCGGCGCTTCTCGAAGTCCTCCAGGCGATGGCTGTGGAACTGGAAGCTACGGATGTCTGCCTCCTCGTTCTCAGTCTCCTCGCTCACACGCTTCTTGAACTCGCGCTCCTTCTTGAAACGGTGCTTCTGCGCCATCTCGCTCTTCTCGCGCTCTGTCTTCACGATACCGCCTTCAGAACGGAATTCCTTCATCTTGCCGTCGAACATCACATACTTGCGGAACTCGCACTCCAGACTTCCGTTATATACCGGAATCTTGATAGATGGCTTCAGTCCAATCTGCTCGAAGCACTCCTCGCGGTAGCTCAGTACCCAAGCCTCGTTGCCTGCAAATGCACGCTTGAATCGCTCGCCAATCATCTTGTAGGTATTCAGCAGGTTAGGAGTAGAGATACGCTCGCCGTATGGAGGGTTCATCACGATGATGCTCTTCTCGGCAGGCTGTGTGAAGTCCTTGAAATCCTGCTGTGCGATGGTGATATCCTTGCTCAGTCCGGCTGCACGCACGTTGAGGTTGGCAGTGTTCACCGCCTTCATATCTACATCATATCCGTAGATGTGGTGCTCGAACTCGCGCTCCTGAGAGTCGTCGTTATAGATCATATCGAAGAGATCCTGGTCGAAATCGTTCCACTTCTCGAAGGCAAACTCCTTGCGGAATACACCTGGAGAGATGTTGCGGGCGATGAGGGCAGCCTCGATGGCGATGGTTCCCGAACCGCACATTGGGTCGATGAAGTCGCATTCGCCCTTCCAGCCGGTCATCAGGATCATACCTGCAGCGAGTACCTCGTTCAGAGGTGCCTCTACCTGCTCCTGACGGTAGCCGCGGCGGTGCAGACTCTCACCGCTTGAGTCGAGACTCAGGGTAGCGTTATCCTCTGCGATATGGATGTTGAGGCGGATGTCTGGGTTAGACACGCTGATGTTAGGACGTGTGCCCTGCTTCTCGCGGAACCAGTCCACGATGGCATCCTTTACCTTGTAAGTCACGAAGCGTGAGTTGCGGAACTCCTCAGAATAGACCACTGAATCTACCGAGAATGTCTTCTTCACGTCTAAGATGTCATCCCACTTAATCTTCTGAATCTCGTCGTACACCTCCTCGGCAGAACGTGCCTTGAAGTGCTTGATAGGTTTCAAGATACGGATGGCTGTGTGCAACTGGAAGTTAGCACGATACATCATTTCCTTGTCGCCTGTGAAAGATACCATGCGGCGACCGATCTGTACATTATTGGCACCCAACTGGGTGAGCTCTTCAGCCAAGACTGGCTCGAGGCCCATGAAGGTCTTGGCAATGAGTTCAAATTCCTGTTCCATTATTGAATTCTATATCTAATAAACTTTGTTTTTCTTTTCTATATTTCTTTGTTTTCGGCTTCATATCCTTGGTCACCCATACGTTGGCGCCCACGATGCAGCCTTCTCCGATGGTGATTCTGCCCAGGATGGTGGCGTTGGCATACACGATGACATCGTCTTCCAGGATAGGGTGGCGAGGGATTCCCTTGATAGGATTGCCGTCCTTATCCAGTGGGAAACTCTTGGCTCCGAGGGTAACACCCTGGTAGAGCTTCACGTTGTTGCCGATGATGCAGGTGGCACCGATAACCACACCCGTGCCGTGGTCGATGGTGAAGTGGTGGCCGATGGTAGCCTCCGGATTGATATCGATACCCGTCTCCGAGTGTGCCAGCTCCGTCATCATTCTTGGGATGAGTGGCACGCCGAGCTTGTGCAGAACATGAGCGATACGATAGTTGGTTAAAGCCTTGATCACGGGATAGCACGAGATGATTTCTCCGTGGCTCATTGCCGCCGGGTCACCGTTGTAGGCTGCCTCTACGTCGGTGGCGAGAATCTTGCGGAGCTTGGGAAATTCCATAATGGCTTTGGCGGCGATGACACCTGCCTTGGCGCGCTGGTGCTGCAGTTCTGCCTGGGTTTCCGATTCGCAGTCGTTGGCGAAGCAGAGTCCGGCGAGAATCTGTTCTGCGAGCATCTCGTAGAGTTTCTCAACTCTTACTCCGATATGGTATTTGATTGTAGAGATATTCACGGATGAGTTTCCGAAATATCCCGGAAAGAGGATGGAACGAGACAGATTGATGATGTCTTCGAGCGCCTTGCCCGAAGGAAGTGGATTCCCGTCTCTATGCTGATGGAAGAGACCCTTCAGCGATTCGGCGCTTGAAAGCTCGTCGATAGTCTCTGTCAGCTGATGAGTTAGTGTATCTTTACTCATTTTCTTCATGTATCAATAAAATTCGACTGCAAAGATACGATTAATTTCTTGAACTGCAAAGAATTCGTTCTTGTTTTTTGTGATTTTTTTAGCGTTTCTGAAATTTCATATCCCTGAATGCACTCCAGGCTATCGGTACCGCCACGAGGAAGGAGCAGATATCTGCCCACGCCTGACACATCTCCACGCCCAGTAATCCGAAGAAATGAGGGAGGATGAAAATGAGCGGAATGAAGAACAAACCGCTACGTGCTGCTGCCACGATATTCGCACGTACAGGCTTGCGGATGGTCTGAGTCAACATATTCGTCAGCACGATGGTAGCAATCAGAGGAAAGCTGATTACCTGCCACTTCAGGGCAACAGAACCCACTGCTACCACGCTGGCATCATCACGGAAGAGTTCAATGATAGGTTCGGAGAAAAGGAAGCCGAAAACGGCACAAACCGCCAGAAATACCGTGCCGCATTTGATGCAGAAAAAGAAAGCCTCCTTCACACGCTCGTACAACTTGGCTCCATAACAGAAACCACAGAGCGGCTGGAACCCCTGACCCAGTCCGATGACCACGGCATAGGTGAAGAACGAGATTCTCGTCACGATACTCATACCCGCAATGGCTGCATCTCCATAGGCTCCGGCAGCCACATTCAGCACCAGCGTGGCGATGCTTCCCAGGCCCTGTCTTGATAAGGAAGGCGTGCCGCCAAAGATAATCTCCTTGAAGTAAGCCCTGGTTGGTGTGAAGTTGTACAGATGGATGCGGATGTTTTCTCCCTTGTGCGTCATCCAGAAGAGCATGGCGCAGCCGAAGCACTGGCTGATGAGGGTGGCGATGGCGGCACCCGTGATGCCCATGGCAAAATAAAGGATGAGCAGTGGGGCAAGGATGAGATTGAGGAGCACTCCCGACATGATTCCCTTCATTGCATACATCGCATTGCCCTGGAAGCGCATCTGGTTGTTGAGGGTCAGAGAGGTTGTCATGAAGGGAGCACCCAGCAGGATGATGCCGAGATAGCGCTCGGCGTAGGGCTGGATGGTGGGGGTGGAACCCAGAAAAATGCACAGTGGTGTAAGGAAAAGTTGTCCAAGAATGGCGATGAGAAGTCCCGTCAGGAAACTCAGCACGAAGCCCGTGGATGCCATCTTCTTCGCCTTCTCCACCTCCTTGGCTCCCAGCATTCGGGAAATATAGTTGCCGGAGCCATGACCATAGAGGAAACCAACGGCCTGGATTACTGACATCATGGCGAAGGAAACGCCTACCGCTGCCACGCTCTGGGTATTGATGCTGCCCACGAAGTAGGTGTCGGCGAGGTTGTACATACTCGTCGATAACATGCTGATAATGGTAGGAATCGCCATCGTAAAAATCACCCGATGCACCGGTGCATGGGTCAGGAATGTATAATTATCTCTTGATTTCTTCATATCAGCCTGCAAAGTTACTGCTTTATTTCCGAAAGGGGGAAATATTCGATGATTTTAACGCTCGGCAGGAAAAAAAACAATGATTTCGTTTGCCATCTCGGAAAAAACTCGTACTTTTGCACCGTTTTTCTGATGATACATTATTATAAAAAGAAAAATCAGAGCAAAAAGTTTTAGAAAAAATCAGATCAATGAGTGATATTAGAATCATACCCGTTACTACCAAGAAAGGATTGAGAACTTTCATACAGTTCTATTACGACCTTTATGAAGGTAGCAAATATGCCGTTCCTTACTTGCGTTTTGACGAGTGGAATACATTGAGCAAAGACAAGAACCCAGCCTTCGATTTCTGCGAAGCGCAATATTTCCTGGCTATCGATTACAGCATCCCGAAGGTGGTAGGCCGCATTGCCGCCATCATCAACCATTGTGCCAACGACCAGTGGAACAAGAAGCAGGTGCGCTTCGGATGGTTCGACTTTATCGATAACCTGGAGGTTTCCGGTATGCTGCTGGATGCCGCAGCCCGGTGGGGCAGAGAGCGTGGCATGGAAGAATTGGTAGGACCACTTGGCTTTACCGATATGGACCGCGAAGGAATGCTCATCGAAGGATTCCACGAGAAATCCACCATGTACGTCAACTACAATTACCCTTATTATCCCAAGCACATGGATGCTTTGGAGCTCTTCCAGAAGGACAACGACTGGCTGGAGTACCGCATCAAGGTGCCTGAGGTAACCCCTCCGAAATTTGCCAAGACAGCCCAGCTCATCGAGAGCCGCTACAATCTGCACGTGCATAAGTTTACCAAGCACGAACTGGTTCACGGCGGTATGGGCAGGGAAATCTTCCGCATCGTCAACGAGACCTACAAGGATCTCTACGATTTCCAGCAGCTCACCGACCGACAGATTGACGGGTATGTGGATTCGTATATCAAGATGGCGGATATGAACCTCATCACCGGTGTGGTAGATGGCAACGACAACAACCGCCTGATCGGTTTCGGCGTATCCTTCCCATCCATGACCGAGGCGCTGCAGAAGAACCGCAACGGCAAGCTCCTCCCTTGGGGATGGCTTCGGCTTCTGCGGGTGATGAAGTGCCATGCCACTGATACCGTGGATCTGGTGCTCATCGGCGTGTTGCCGGAATACCGCAGCAAGGGTGCCAATGCCCTCATCTTCGCCGACCTCATCGAGCAGTACCACCGCTACGGTTTCAAATGGGCGGAGGCGATGCCGCAGATGGAGAGCAACAAGGGTGTGCAGAGCCAGTGGCAGTATCTGGAAAGCGTGCAGCACCGTCGCCGCCGCTGCTACAGAAGAAAGTTATAGGAATTTGAAGAAAAATAAAAATAATTAGAAATAGAATGAGATTTGCAGTTATAGCCGCAGGCGAGGGAAGCCGATTGGCACAGGAAGGCGTGGAACAGCCTAAACCCCTGGTGCCGGTATGCGGCGAACCGATGATAGAGCGCCTTCTACGCATCTTCGTAGATTGCGGTGCTACCGAAATCGTAGTGATTGTCAACGAATGGAGCACGGCGGTGCGTGAACATCTGGAGCAGATGAAGCTGCCGGTGCCTCTGCGCCTGGTGGTGAAGACCACTCCTAGTTCCATGCACAGTCTGCATGCCCTCTCGCCATATCTCCGTGGCGAGCGCTTCTGCCTCACCACCGTGGATACCATCTTCCGTGAGGAGGAATTCAAGAAGTATATCCGTCACTTCCAAGAGGCAAAGGATATTGACGGCTGTATGGCTGTCACCCCATACGTGGATGATGAAAAACCGCTGTGGGTTGGCGTAGAGAAGCAGGAGGATGTCGAGGGTGCCAGTCTGCTCGACAAGCAGGGCTCGCACAAGAAACCCCGTATCACGGGCTTCCACGACAAGCAGGAGGGCGATGACCATCTGATTTCGGGTGGCATCTACTGTCTGGGCGACAAGGCGCTCGATGTGCTCGACCACTGCATGGAGCAGGGCATGAGCCGTATGCGCAACTTCCAGCGCCAGCTGGTGGTAGAGGGATTGAAGCTGGAGGCTTATCCTATCAACAAGATTCTGGATGTAGATCACAAGGAGGATATTGCGAAGGCCGAGGCTTTCATCCATCCGCTGGAGGGTAAGACCCTGGTGGGGGTATGCCGCGGCAACGAGTTCTCGCCTAATTGCGTGGATAACGATGCTGCCATCATGAATGCTGTAAAACAGCAGCTGGAGGCACTCGGTGCGCAGGTGATGCTGATGTGCGAGAAGGAATTCTGCCGCAAGGCAACTGTGTTGGAGAGAGCCTACGGATGGCCTCGCTGCCGTGTGACAGTGGGCGTGGATGGCTTCTTCTCGATGGCACGCAGCAAGCAGGCACTCGATATTCTCGGCAGAATAGAGGAGGAAGGCGTATTGGTGGTGAACTCCAGTCTGGGTGTAAACCGCTGCATCCGCCGCATCATGACCGAGCGTTTCATCGCCGGAGGCATCGCTACTCCCGAGAGCCGCATCATCGGCAGAAACGGAGAGATGGTGAAGGATATCCACTATCCTTGCTGGCTGAAGCGTGGCGACGGCTGTGCGCAGCAGAAGGAGGATACCTGTTATGTGCAGAACGAGCAGGAGGCTGAGGCGCTGCTGAAGGAATTCTGGTTGCGTGGCATCACGTCGGTGGTGGTGAACGAGCACCTGAAGGGCGACCTCATCAAGTTCTACGGCGTATCGGGTACCGATTTCTTCTATTGGTTCTATCCATCGAAATGCGGCCATCGTTCCAAGTTCGGACTGGAGGTGATCAATGGCGAGGCTCGGGGCATCGCCTTCGATGCCGAGGCTCTGAAGGCTGAGGCTGACAAGGCTGCCGACATGCTGAATGTGCCGGTATATGGCGGCGACTGTGTGGTCAGCGAGGATGGCAGCATCCGCATTATCGATTTCAACGACTGGCCTAGCTTTGCGCCATGCCGTGATGAGGCTGCCTTCTATATAGCAACAAAAATGATACAAGAATAAAAATTAAAAAGATGAATCAGGAATTTAAGGCTTCTCTGAAATCAGCGGATACCGAGGAGCACATTGATATTTACTTCTATCGCCCCATTGGTTACCAGTGGGCGCGATTCTTCCGCATGCTTCACGTCACCCCAAACGTGGTGACCATTCTTTCCATCTTCCTCGGCGTAGGAGCGGGCATCTGCTTCTATTTCGATGATTTGGCTATCAACATCTTGGGCATCTTCTTGCTCATTTGGGCAAACGTATATGACAGTTGCGATGGTCAGTTGGCGCGACTCACCAATCAGAAGAGTGCCTTGGGCAGAATCCTGGATGGCGCAGCTGGCGACTTCTGGTTTGTCAGCATCTACTTCGCCATCTCCTTCCGTCTGATGCCGGAGTGGGGCTGGAAAATCTGGGCATTCTGCATCGTTGACGGTTTCGGATGCCATGCCATTCAGAGCCGTCTTGCCGACTACTACCGTCAGATTCACCTCTTCTTCCTGAAAGGCAAGGAGGGAAGCGAACTGGACGATGCCAGCAAGCAGGTAGAGCTGTGGAAGCAGATGAAGTGGAAGAAGGAGCCTGTGCAGAAACTCTTCCAGTTCTTCTACAAGAACTATACCTTGGGACAGGAGCGGGATACTCCTATCTTCCAGATATTCAAGAGAAATCTGCGCGAAAGATATCCGCAGCAGTTGCCTGAGCAGTTGCGTGCCGACTTCCGTGCGGGTAGTCTTCCATTGATGAAATATGCCAATATCCTCACCTTCAACTGGCGCAGCATCACGCTGTTCATCTCTATCCTGATAGGTCTTCCATGGCTTTATCCGGCTATCGAGATTACCGTGTTCAGCCTGATTTTCTTCTATATGAGAGGAACCCACGAGCGTCTTTGTCTGAAGCTCAACCAGAAGGTCCTGAAGGGAGAGTATGAGGCATAAACAATAACAAATACTTATATGAATAACAAGTTCAGAAATATATTCATGGCGTTCGGTATCATCGCCATCATCATCATGCTCTGCACGATGGATATGGACTATACCGATATCTGGCGCTATCTGAAGCAGGCGGGCATCTATTTCCCGCTGATTCTCGGTCTGTGGCTCGTGGTTTACTGGGTGAACACCATTTCCTGGTGGCTCATCATCAACGACGAGGGCAGGGTAAAGGGACTCTCGTTCTGGCGCGTTTATAAGCTCACCGTGAGCGGATTTGCCCTGAACTACACCACTCCCTGCGGATTGATGGGCGGCGAACCTTACCGCATCATGGAGCTGAAGCCTTTCACGGGTGTGAGCAAGGCTACATCATCGGTCATTCTCTATGTGATGATGCACATCTTCTCCCATTTCTGGTTCTGGTTCCTGTCTGTATTCCTTTATATCGCCCTGTATCCGATAGGGGTTCCTATGGGCATCATGTTGGGTTTCATCGCAGCCTTTTGCCTGCTTGGCATCTACTTCTTCGCCCGCGGTTACAAGACGGGAATGGCGCAGAAGGGCATCCGTCTGCTCACCCATATTCCTTTCGTGAAGAACTGGGCTAAGCGGTTTGCGCAGGAGAAGCAGGAAACCCTGGAGCAGATAGATTCTCAGATAGCCCTGCTGCATGGTCAGCACAAGAGCACCTTCTACAGTTCCCTCTTCTTCGAGGTGATGGCGAGAGTGCTCCAGAGTCTGGAGATTTATCTCATCCTGAAGGCTTTTGCGGCGGATATCAGCATTGCCGACAGCATTCTGATTCTTGCTTTCTCATCGCTTTTCAGCAATCTCATCTTCTTCTCTCCTATGCAGTTGGGAGCCCGAGAGGGTGGTTTGGCGCTGGCGGTAGATGGCCTGCATCTTACGGGAGCCCTGGGCGTATATACCGGTCTCATCACCCGAATCCGTGAGCTGGTATGGATAGCCATCGGCATCCTGCTCATCAAGGTGGGAAACAAGGACCTGAAGAAGATTCAGGAAGAATACGAGGCTGATCAGAAGAGCCAGCAGCAAACAATTAATAAAGGAAAATAATGAAAGTACTGGATATAAAAGGAATCATCTTTGATTATGGTGGCACGCTCGATACCAGGGGCGACCACTGGTCGGAAGTGCTGTGGCAGGGCTACGAGCACTTCGGCATCGGTGTGGCTGATGACGAGGAAGTAGAGCCGGGAGTAAGTATCCACAAGCAGGCGTTTCGTGATGCCTACGTGTATGGCGAGCGAGCACTGGCTGTGAATCCCATCGTTACTCCCGATTTCCATTTCGAGGATATTCTCAGAGAAAAACTGATCCTGGAATTGAATTTCCTGGCAGGAAAGGAGTTGCTGGAAACCGGAAAGGATGATGCTGAGAAACAGGCGAAGCTTGGAAATTTTGGAAAAGATTCTGAAGCATCATCAGAAAGTCTTTTCCTCTCCCTTTCTGATTCAGAAATCCATCAGATAGCTGCGGATATGGCTCGCTATATCAATGCCAAGACCCTTGCCCTTCTGAATGAGAACAGGCAGGTGCTGGAGCATCTGAAGCAGGCTGGCTATCCGATGGTGCTGGTTTCCAATTTCTACGGCAACATCAACCAGGTGTTGAAGGATGCAGGAATCGACGGCTATTTCAAGGATGTGATAGAATCGGCAGTAGTGGGTGTGCGCAAGCCGAACCCAGCCATTTTCGCCCTCGGAGTCTGTGCCCTCGATCTTCCAGCTTCTCAGGTACTGGTAGTGGGCGATACCTATGACAAGGATATCATCCCCGCACACAAGCTGGGTTGCCACACCCTATGGATCAAGGGATTGCAGTGGGAAGAGAAGAAGGTGGATGAATCCATCCCCGACGGCATCATCAAGAAACTCTCTGAGATGGAGGGATTTCTGAAAATCTCATAAAAAACTGAAATATATAATAGGTTTTTGCAGCTATTTACGAATAATGTTATAACTTTGCAGCCTGAAAGTTGAGAATGATTAATAATGGGCGCAAGGCCCCTATATATATAAAATAAGGTAATGAAAGGTATAAGAAAATTGTATTTGGTGCTCGTCCTCCTGGTGGTTTCTACACTCCAGATGATGGCGCAGCAGAAGATAACAGGTCGTGTCATTGACGATGACGGCTTTGCCGTCTCGTATGCAAGCGTGCAGTACAAGGGACACAAGATTGCCGTTTCCAGTGATGGAGAAGGTAAGTTTACCATCGAAAAGAAGCCGGGACTGATGCTTACCGTCAGCGCCCTGAGCTACAAGACAGCTACGGTGAAGGTAGATGAGAAAACCAGCTTCCTCGAAATCAAGCTCAAGGACGATTCCCATAAACTGGGAGAAGTCGTGGTGAAATCGAAGAAGGGAAGATACAAGCGCAAGGATAACCCTGCCGTGGAACTCATGCGACGTGTCATCGCTGCCAAGAAGAAGAGCGACCTCAGCAACTATGATTATTATCAGTATGATAAATATCAGAAGATCACCCTCGCACTCAATGATATCACCAAGGAGCAGATGGAGGGAAAGTTCTTCAGCAAGCGACAGTATCTCCTCGACCAGGTAGAGCTTTCGCCTTACAATGGCAAGCTCACCCTGCCTGTAAGCATCGACGAGACTGTTTCGCAGCACGTTTATCGCAAGGACCCGAAGAGCGAGAAGGATATCATCAAGGGTCAGCAGAGCAATGGTATCGGACAGGTGATCCAGACCGGAGAAATCCTGAATACAGCCATCAAGGATGTCTTCACCGATGTGGATATCTACGATGATTACGTGCGACTGCTCCAGTATCCGTTCCCATCACCGCTGGGCAGAACAGCCATCAGCTTCTATCATTATTATATAGAAGATACGGTGTATGTGAATCGCGACCTCTGCTATCATCTGCAGTTTATCCCAGCCAACAGTCAGGACTTCGGATTCCGAGGCGAGCTTTATGTGCTTGCCGACAGTACCCTGCACGTCAAGAAATGTAATCTCTATATGCCTCACAACTCAGCCGTCAACTGGGTGAAGGATATGAAGATAGAGCAGGAATATACCAAGCTCGACAATGGCGAGTGGGTGCTCACCAAGGATGATATGATAGCAGAGATGCACATGAACAAGCTGCTGCAGGACCTGCTGGTGGTGCGCAACACCCGAATCACCGATTACGCCTTCGACCCTTTGCCGAAAATGCTCTTCAAGGGCAAGGCGAAGGTAAGGCATGATATGGATGCGATGAACCGAGATGAGGCATACTGGAACAAGTACCGACAGGTGGGGCTCACCAAGAGTGAGTCTTCGATGGACAGTTTCATCCACCGTATGGAGAATTCCAAGGGATTCAAGTATATCATTTTCGGCATCAAGGCGCTCATGGAGAACTATGTAGAGATAGGAAGCGGAGGAAAGGATGGCAGAAAGAGCCTCTTCGACCTCGGACCTATCAACACCTTCCTCTCCAACAACTACGTGGATGGCGTGCGCCTGCGTCTGGCAGCCCGCACCATGGCGGCACTCAACCCTCATTTCTTCTGGGATGGATATGGCGCCTACGGTACGAAGAGTCACGACTGGTACTACGGTCATCTCTTCACCTATTCGCTCAACAAGAAAAAGAACAGTCCGTTCGAATTCCCGATGCGCAAGTTCGTCTTCGAGATTGGTCACGATATCACCTCTCCATCCGATGACAACCTGCTGCACAACAAGGATAACTTCTTCATGACCATCCGTGCCGCTACGCAGGACCAGATGTATCTCTACCAGCGACAGAAGTTCAGCTTCGTCTATGAGACCGACTGGGGACTCCGATTCGATGCGGGAATGAGATGGCAGAGCAACCGCACCGTGGGCAACCTGCATTATTTCAAGGTGAACACGGGCGAGGAAGTGAAGAAGATACGCACCACCGAGGCATCTGTGGGCATCGACTACAACCCGGGTGTTACCTATGTCAACACCAAGCAGCAGCGATTGCCTATCAACCTCGACAGTCCTGAGTTCACCCTCCGCCATTCCATGGGTCTGGACGGATTCATGGGCGGTCAGTATCAGAGCAACCTCACCACGCTGGGCATCTACAAGCGCCAGTGGCTGGGCAGCTTCGGATATGTGGATTTCAACATCGTGGGCAAGATGCAGTGGAACAAGGTTCCATTCACCATGCTCGTACAGCCACCAGTCAACCTCTCCATCTTCGAGCAGGAGGCAACCATCAGTATGATGAAAGACTGGGAGTTCCTGAGCGACCGCCAGCTCTTCTGGTCGGTAGCCTGGGATATGAACGGCAAGCTTCTCAACCGCATTCCGCTCATCAAGAAGCTGAAGTGGCGCGAGTATGTAGCCGTGAAGGGAGTCTGGGGACAGCTCACCGACAAGAACAATCCGGTGAAGAATACATCGGATGATGTGATTTTCAAGTTCCCTAACAACTCCTATACCTTTGGCAACACGCCGTATTGGGAGGTGGTAGCCGGTGTGCACAACATCTTCAAGTTCTTCGGAATCGATTATGTGCGCCGTATCAACTACCTGGATCATGCCAATGTAGATAAGTGGGGCATCCGAATGGGATTCCTCATGTCATTCTAGGAAAGATAAAACAGGGAGAACATAGCAAAAGGCTATGTTCTCTCTTCATAAAATAGTTTGGTCATAAAAGAGTATATAACAACATAAAGAAGGAGATTTGCTTATGAAGATTCTATTGGCAGATAAGCAGGATATCACGCGTGCCGGACTGACATTCGTGATAGAGAAAATGGAAGGATTGGAAACCAAGTATGTGGAAGACAAGACGGAGCTGATGCTTGCCTTGCGGGAAAACGAGGATACGGTGGTGATACTCGATTACACACTTTTCGATATCAATGATGCCGCCGAACTGCTCATTCTCAACCAGCGCTTTCCTTATACCCGATGGCTGCTGTTCAGCGAAGACCTGAGTGCCGATTTCGTGCGTGTGCTCATCGCCAGCAGCAGTATGTTCAGCGTGCTCCTGAAGGAGAGTCCGCTGATGGAAATCAAGGAGGCGATACGCTTCTGCGTGGACAGCAAGCGTTTTGTCTGCCAGCGAATGATGGAGGTGCTCCTTACTCAGCCGCAGGAAGCAGAAGAAAAAGTGAATCTCACCAAGACCGAAACCGAGATTCTCAAGGATATCGCCCTGGGTATGACTACCAAGGAAATCGCCGAGAAGCGTTTCTCCAGTTTCCATACCGTGAATACCCACCGGAAGAATATCTTCAGAAAGCTCGGTGTGAACAACGTGCACGAAGCAACAAAGTATGCACTTCGCGCCGGACTGGTAGATTCTGCGGAATATTACATCTAGAAGAAATTCATCACATAACTAACTTATTATACATGAAACAGCGTAGAACGTCATTAAAGGACCTTGCAGATAAGTTTGATGTCGAGAAAATCTACAAGGAGGTGGTGCCGATGATTCTCAAGATACGTGAAAGTTCTGAAAAAATACAATGAAACTAATAAGAAGAAACCTTTTCAGATGCATCCTGATGCTCGTCTGCTGGATGCTCTCCATTGCTTCTGCCAGTGCCTTCGGTACGTATGGTTCGATGGAATTCAATCGCCTGACCAATCGTGACGGATTGAGCAATACACAGGTGAATGCCATACTGAAAGACAGTCATGGCTATGTATGGTTGGGAACCCAGTCAGGACTCAACCGCTTCGACGGCTTCCGCATGAAGACCTTCTTTTGCGATGTCAACAATCCGCATTCCATTCCCAACAATCAGGTAGATGAGATTCAGGAAGATATCCATGGCGATCTGTGGATACATACCTCTGTGGGTTATTGTGTCTTCAGATATGATACCGAGCAGTTCGACCGCAAGCCCGAGGGTCTGCTCCAGAAGATAGGCGTGGAGGGGGCTCCCCAGAAGGTCTTCATAGATTCTAAAAAGAATATGTGGATCAGCGTGTATGGCAAGGGTATCTATTTCGTAGATGCCCAGCATCAGACTGCCTATCTTTTTCCTTCCTCCCCGAAGGCTTCCCGGAAAACTTCCCCGAAGGCTTCCCGGAAAACGTCCCGAAACAGCTTGCCTGATACACAGGTAAGCTGCATCCGTGAGCATGGGGGGCAGGCGCTGGTCTCCTTTGTTGATGGCAGCATCTACCGCCTCGACGGCTATGCACAGGAGGTGGTATGGAAGGATCGCTTCATCGCCTCTCATCATCTTTCTACCGATCAGCTTCCTTTTACCTTTGTAGATAACAAGGGCAACTACTGGGTAGCTTCCAATGTGGGTACCTATGTCTATGGTCAGGCTCAGAAGAAATGGTTTATGAGCGGAGCCAGCTTCCTGGCTTCCGTGGGCATCGTGGTGCCTCCGTCGGTGGGCAAGGTGCTGCTCAAGGATGTGGCCTTCGATTCCAGGGGAAGGGTGTGGTTTGCCACCGATCATAATGGTCTGTTCCTCGTAGATTACGGCAGGAAAATCTTCCGCCAGTTTCTATACGATCCGAACAACCGTACTTCCATCTCCGACAATTCGCTCCTGCGTGTCTATGTAGATGACAGGGATGCCCTCTGGGTGGGATCCTATAAGAATGGCGTGAGCTATTATTCGGCGGCAGCCACCAAGTTCTATACCATTCCGATAGGAGATGTATGTACCATCACGCAGGACAGGAACGGAGTTCTGTGGTGCGGAACCAATGATGCGGGCATCGTGGCATATCATCTGGGCACCGGTCAGACCACCCGTTTCCATTCTGCTGAAACGGGACTGGGCTCCGAGGTGGTGGTCAGTAGTACTACCATGCACGATGGTTCTCTCTATTTCGGTACCTATAATGGCGGACTGGCCTGCTATGCCCATGGTGTGTGGAAATCCTATCATGCCGGCACCAGCGGACTCTGCAGCAACAGTGTATGGTGTCTCGCTGAAACACCCGATCATCGCCTGCTGATAGGTACGCTGGGCGGAGGTTTCCAGATCTTCGATCCTGTCACCGGGAAGTTTGCTACCTATCATACCGGCAACTCCAAGCTGTCTTCCAATTATATCAGCTCCGTCTTCATGCAGAATGCCCATCAGGCGCTGCTGGGTCATTCCCAGTATATGTCGGTCTTCGATTTCCGAAATGGCAAGATTCAGAACCTGAACCATTCCTTTGGCGGACAGCCGTTCATCAGTCCGTCCGTCAACTATGCCATGCTCGACAGTCGCGGACTTCTCTGGGTAGCCACCCCTTCCGGCATTGCCATGTATGATACCCATTCCGACCAGATGGAGTCTATCAACGACTTGAATGGCACGCCTGGTTCCGTGGGCTGTGCCGTCATCGAAGACAGGCAGCACCACATCTGGCTGGTTTCCGAATACGGGGTTACCCATGTCAATGTAGAGAAGGGCAAGGATGGAAGGTGGAACCTGAAGATGACCAATTACAATTCTCTCGACGGATTGCAGGAGAGGCAGTTCAACTATCGCTCTGCCTGTCTGCTGCATAGTGGCGATATCGCCATAGGTGGTCTGGATGGTGTGAATATCATCAGTCCACGGGTGGCACAGACCCGGAAGACGCATATCCGTGCGCTCTTCAGCGGACTGGTGCTCTTCGATCATGCTCTGACGGCAGGCGAGGAGTACGAGGGCAGGGTCGTGCTGGAGAAGTCGCTGGATGCCAGCCGTGAAATCTACCTGAACTACAAGGATCATGCCTTTACCATCCAGTTGGCTGCAAGCGAGGTGACGGTGCCTGCACGCTGCCGCTTCCTCTACCGCATGAAGGGAGTAAGCGATAAGTGGCTCCTCACTCCGGTGGGTAGTCCGGAGGTTACCTTCACCAATCTTTCTTCGGGCAGCTATACCCTGCAGGTGAAGGTGGTGAACGGCGATGGTTCTGTGAATGATGAAATCAGCGAACTGCAGATCCACATGTCACCTCCGTTCTATCTCTCCCTCTGGGCATTTATCGTCTATATCCTGCTCATCGTGACTGCTCTCTACCTCTATCGCCGCAGGATGATGGAGCGCCAGCGCCTGCAGTTTGAGCGCAGAAGCATGGAAGATAACATGAAGAAGACGAAGGAGCTGAACGAGCTGAAGCTGAATTTCTTCACCAATGTGAGCCATGAGCTCCGCACCCCGCTCACCCTCATCCTCTCTCCGCTGGAGTCGATGATATGTGAGGAGGCAAATAACGGCAAGCGCCGCAAGCTGGAACTCATCCACCGCAACGCCACCCGACTGCTCAACCTGGTGAATCAGATTCTCGACTTCCGCAAGTTCGACCAGAACAAGGAGAAGCTCAATCTGGCTCCTACCGAGATGGTCAGCTTCATCGACAATATCTGCTCATCCTTCCGTATCCTTGCCAACAACAAGGTGACGCTCATCTTCGAGTCGCAGCTGCCTCGCTTTACGATGAACATCGACCCCGACAAGGTGGGAAAGATCCTGAATAATCTTCTGAGCAATGCCTATAAGTTCACTCCCGATGGCGGCACGATTACCGTCTCGGTGTTTGCCAAGACCCGACAGGAGATGAAGGGCGGCGACCACGACTGGCTCTGCTTCTCGGTAGCCGATACCGGCAAGGGCATCAGCGATGAAGAGAAGAAACTGGTCTTCGACCGCTTCTATCAGATTAACGGTACGGAGATGCAGCCAGCCGGCGGCAGTGGCATCGGATTGAATCTCGTCAAGAAGTTTGCTGCCTTGCATGGGGGTAATGTCGTGGTGCGCGACAATGCGGGCGGCGGTTCCGTGTTTGTGGTAGAGCTGCCTATTCCAGAGGATAAGACGGCGAATGCCAATGCTACAGAAGATGATGATGCACTCTATGGAATGGGCTATGAGGCACCTCAGGCAAAGGATAGCCAACTGGCATCGCAGAAACCGGTCTTGCTGCTGGTAGATGACAGTGATGATTTCCGTGAGTTCATGCGCGAACTCCTCTCCGACTACCAGGTGGTAGAGGCGGTGAACGGCAAGGATGCCTGGGATAAGATCATAGAACAGCGGCCTGACCTTATCCTCAGCGATGTGATGATGCCTGTGATGGATGGCAACGAACTCTGCCGACAGGTGAAGGAGAATGACGAGACGGCTTCCATTCCTTTCGTCATGCTCACAGCCCGTCTTGCCGATGAGCATCGCAAGGAGGGACTGGCGAGCGGGGCTGATGAATACATCACCAAACCATTTAATATCGATATGCTCAACCTCCGGCTCCGCAATCTCCTGAATCTCGTGAAGCGCTCGGGTGGAGCTATGCCGCAGCATAAGGATGAACCGGTGAAGGAGAAACATCTCAACAATGGACGGTTTGTATTGAGTGCCTCCGACCAGCGCTTCCTCGACCAGCTCAACACCTATCTGCAGGAGAATATGTGCGATCCGGATACCTCGGTGGAGTCTATCAGCGAACATCTCGGCATCTCGCGCGTACAATTATATAAGAAGCTCATCTCGCTCAAGGGCATCACGCCTTCAGAATATCTCCGCTCCATGCGTATCAGATATGCCGAGGAACTGATGCATCAGGGAGATCTGAACGTCAGCGAGATTGCCTATAAGGTGGGATTCAACAATCCGCGCTATTTCTCCAAGTACTTCCAGGATGCCTATGGCGTAACACCTACGCAGTACCGGAAAAAATTAAACTGGGAACCTGTTTAGGAGTTCCTGAAGAGGTTTTTATGATAACAAGAGGGTATAAAATGAAGTAGGAAACATTTTATACCCTCTTTGTTTACATATCAGAACTTGATTACCAATAAAAAAATGTATTTTTGCAGCAGAATTTAATAACCGCAGCAAGAATAAACAAGAATCAATAAATAAAACTAAATAATATCAAGTATGAAACTGACTAAATCGTTATTCGTATCAGCAGTATTGTTCTTGAGCGCCACAGGTGCCCAGGCTGCTGGCTTCGTACAGAATGGTAATTATCTTACCGTACAGTTGAAACAGCATCAGAACTATGGTCCGTCGCAAATCCGCCTCCAGGTGGTCAACGACCGCATCATCCGTGTGCAGGCTACGGCGGAGCAGAGTTTCCGCAGCAAGCAGAGTCTCATCATCGTGCCTCAGGAGGGCAAGGCAAATTACAAGGTAGAGGAGCAGGGCGATGACCTCATCATCACCACCGCTGCCATGCGTGCCGTGCTGAACGAGGCTACCGGACAGATTACCTTCTACGATCTCAAGGATCAGGTACTGTTGAAAGAGGTGGCACAGGGAGGAAAGACCTTCAAGCCTTTCACCGTGCCCGACCGTGAAATCGGTGTGGATATCGCCAAGGTACCTGAGGCACAGAAGCACGGATGGTCATGGCGTGCCCTCTTCGATTCGCCAGACAATGAAGCCTTCTATGGCCTCGGTCAGCACCAGAGCGAAGAGCTCAACATGAAGGGCAAGAACGAAGACCTCTTCCAGTATAACACCAAGGTGAGTGTGCCTTTCGTCATCTCCAACAAGAACTACGGCATCCTCTGGGATTCCTATTCCTACAGCCGATGGGGTAATCCGGACGATTATCTCCAGCTGAACCGTGCCTTCAAGCTCTACGACAAGGACGGTAAGGAAGGACAGCTCACCGGTACCTACGTGGCTAAGAACGGACAGAAGATTGTTCGTGGCGAGGACAGCATCTACTTTGAATATGCCATGCCTGAGACTTCAGAAATCTGCAACAAGACTGATAAGGGCGGCATACAGAACCTACCTAAGGGCTTTGCGCTGAATGGATCCAAGGTGGTTTACGAGGGATATGTAGAGGCGCCAACCAACAGCTTCTATCAGTTTATCCTCTACTATGCCGGCTATATGAAGATCTATATTGACGGCAAACTGGTGGTGCCTGAGCGCTGGCGTACCGCCTGGAATCCGAATTCCTATAAGTTTGAGACAGCCATTCAGAAGGGCAAGAAGACCCCAATCCGCATCGAATGGAAGCCGGATGGCGATGTTTCCTACTGCGGTCTCCGTGTGGCTGCCCCACGTTCTGAGGCTGAGAAGAACCAGCTGAGCATCTGGAGCGAGATGTCGCCGGATATGGATTACTACTTCATCGCCGGAAAGAATATGGACGAGGTAATCTCGGGCTATCGCACCCTTACCGGCAAGGCTCCGGTATATCCTAAGTGGGTGCTCGGCTTCTGGCAGAGCCGCGAGCGCTATCAGAGCAGCAAGGATATCGAGGAGAATATGAAGAAGTTCCGCGACCTGAAGATTCCGGTGGATAACATCGTACAGGACTGGAACTACTGGAAGCTGGATTCATGGGGAAGCCACGAGTTTGAGGCGGCACGCTATCCGAACCCTCAGGCGATGCTCGACAGCGTGCACGCCCTGCATGGAAGATTCATGATTTCGGTTTGGCCGAAGTTCTATGATACCGTGAAGAATTACAAGGAACTGGATGCCAAGGGGTGGATGTATCACCAGGCTATCAAGGATGATATCCACGACTGGCTCGGTTTCCGCGGCTCCTTCTATGATGCCTACGATGCCGGAGCCAGAAAGATGTTCTGGCGACAGATGGATGAGAATCTCTATACCAAGTATAAGTTCGGTATCGATGCCTGGTGGATGGATGCATCAGAACCAAACGTTCGTGACTGTACCCCGATGTGGTACCGCAAGGCGCTCTCCGGTCCTACCGCCCTGGGCACATCTACCGAGTATTTCAATGCCTACAGCATCGTGAATGCCGACGCCATCTACAATGGTCAGCGCAGCGTGAACCCTAACCAGCGTGTCTTCCTCCTCACCCGTTCGGGCTTTGCTGGCGAACAGCGCTACAGCACTGCTACCTGGTCGGGCGACATCGCTACCCGCTGGGAGGATATGCGTGCGCAGATGACTGCCGGATTGAACTATTCCATGGCAGGTCTTCCTTTCTGGGGAATGGATCAGGGTGGATTCTGTGTGGAAAACCGCTATGTTGCAGCCCAGCAGGAGTTTGACAAGACCGGTAAGGAGAATGCCGATTTGAAGGAATGGAGAGAATTGCAGGCTCGCTGGAACCAGTTTGGCTGTTTCGTTCCGCTCTATCGTGCCCACGGTCAGTGGCCGTTGCGTGAGGTGTGGAACATCGCTCCAGCCGATCATCCTGCCTACAAGACCATCGTAGCTTACGACAAGCTCCGCTATCGCCTGATGCCTTACCTCTACAGTATGGCGGGTATGGTGCATCTCAAGGATTACACCATGATGCGCGGACTGGTGATGGATTTCAATGGCGATGATAAGGTGTTGGACATCAAGGACCAGTGGATGTTCGGTTCTGCCCTGATGGCTTGTCCGGTAGGCGAGTATCAGAAGTATTCACGCGAAGTCTATCTGCCTAAGCAGAAGGGCTGGTATGATTTCTATACCGGAGCATATCATGCAGGCGGTCAGACCATCGTGGCCGATGCGCCATACGATAAGATTCCTGTCTTCATCCCAGAGGGCGCCATCCTTCCGATAGGTCCTGAGATGCAGTGGAGTGATGAGAAGAAGCCGGAGCTGATCGACCTCTATGTCTATGCCGGCAAGGATGGCTCTTATACCTTGTACGAGGATGAGGGCACGAACTATAACTACGAGAAGGGCAAGTATGCTGTAATCGATTTCAAGTATGATGATGCCCGGAAGCAGGTAACCATCGGTGCCCGCAAGGGTAGTTTCGACGGCATGCTCCAGAAGCGCCGCTTCAACATCATCCTGGTAGATCAGAAGAAGCAGCAGGGCGTGAATCTCGCCAAGTCGCCTAAGGGCAAGGTAGTGAAGTATTCCGGTCAGGCAATGACTGTAAAATTGAAATAATATGAAGAAGATATTTGCTTTAGCAATTCTACTATTGGGCGCTCAGTCTTTGAGCGCCCGCGATCGCCAGTCTTTTGATAAAGACTGGCTTTTCGTTTTGGCTGATAGTGCCGGTATGCAGAAATCGGAGTATTCCGACGGGCATTGGCGTCGCCTGAATCTCCCTCACGACTGGGCGATAGAGGGCGATTTCTCTCCATCGAATCCTTCGGGAGCCAGCGGTGGTGCTCTTCCGGGCGGCATCGGATGGTATCGCAAGCACTTCTCCCTTTCGCCAGACGAGAAGTACGACCGCTTCACCATCACCTTCGATGGCGTGTATATGAACTCCACCGTCTATATCAACGGTCACAAGCTCGGCACCCGTCCCTACGGCTACAGCACCTTCGAGTACGATCTTACACCTTATATATATAAGAAGGGTGATAACGTCATTGCCGTGAAGGTGGATAACAGCGACCAGCCCAACAGCCGCTGGTATTCTGGCTGCGGCATCTACCGCCACGTCTGGCTTACCAAGACCTTGAAGAAGGCATACATCCCACAGTGGGGTCAGTATGTGGCTACCACGCCGAAGGGTGATGTCAAGGTGAAGGTGGATTTCCACGCCAGTGGCAGCAGGATGAAACTATTCATCCGCAATACCATCTACGATGCGGCTGGCAAGGTGGTGGCAAGGAGCCAGGGCACCCAGAGCCAGAAGCTCAAGGTAAGGAAACCTCATCTCTGGTCTATCGGCAAGGGCTATCTCTATACCGTGAAGAGCGAACTGGTGGTGAATGGCAAGGTGGTGGATACCGCCACTACGCAGACCGCCTTCCGTGATGTGAGGTTTGATGCCCGGAAGGGTTTCTTCCTCAATGGCGAGAATATGAAGATCAATGGCGTGTGCGAGCATCACGATTTCGGATGTCTCGGTGCCGCCCTCAACGAGGATGCGCTTCATCGCAAGCTCACCATCCTCAGGGATATGGGTGTGAATGCCATCCGAAGCAGTCATAATCCTCCGGCTCCCGAGCTTCTGAATATGTGTGATTCCATGGGAATCATGGTGATGGATGAGAGCTTTGACATGTGGCGCCGCAAGAAGTCGAATGGCGATTATGCCCGTTTCTTCGATGAATGGCATCAGCGTGATCTCTCTGATCTGGTGAAGCGCGACAGGAATCATCCTTGCATCATCATGTGGAGTATCGGCAACGAGGTGCTCGAACAGTGGTCGGATGCCGCTGCCGATACCCTGAGTCTGGAGCAGGCGAATCTCATCCTGAATGCGGGGCATGATGCCTCTACCCTGGCACATAGCGATGAGCTGAGCGTGAATTCGCTTCTCACCCGTCATCTGGCTGATATCGTGAAGAAGTATGATCCGTGGGGCGCCCGACCGGTTACTGCCGGATGCAACGAGCCTGATCCCAAGAATCATCTCTTCAAGAGCGGTGCCATCGATGTCATCGGATTCAATTATCATCATCAGTGGGCGAAGGATGTTCCTAGAAACTTTCCGGACAAGCCGTTCATCTTCTCCGAGAGTGTTTCGGCACTCCAGACGCGCGGTTATTACCGGATGCCGAGCGACAGCATCTATACGGCTCCGGTGGAGTGGTGGCTGCCATATACCGATCCGTCCTTCAAGTGTTCGGCGTATGACAATATGCATGCCTCCTGGAGCAGTACGCACGAGGAGACCTGGGATGTGGTGAAGCACAATGATTTCGTGGGCGGACAGTTTATCTGGACTGGTTTCGACTATATCGGCGAACCGACTCCGTATGCCTATCCGGCACGCAGCAGTTATTTTGGCATCATCGACTTGGCTGGTCTTCCTAAGGACAGTTATTATATGTATCAGAGTGAGTGGACGAAGAAGCCTGTTCTCCATCTCTTCCCTCACTGGAACTGGCTTCCAGGCCAGCAGATAGATATGTGGTGCTATTACAACCAGGCTGATGAGGTAGAGCTGTTCATCAATGGCAAGAGCCAGGGCATCCGGAAGAAGAAGGTACATGGAGAGGGAAATGAAGGCAAAGCCCATGCCGTTTCAGCAAAAGCCGGCGCCAATGCAGCTGCCGATGCTGGTGCCGCCAATGCTGGCGACTTTGATCGCAGTACCGAGTACCACGTAATGTGGCGAGTAATTTTCGAGCCGGGTGAAGTAAAGGTTGTAGCGAGAAAGCAGGGCAGGGAAATTTCAACCCAGACCATCAAGACTGCCGGTCCTCCTCATCACCTCGTCTTGAAGAAGACCTATCAGAACACCCTTGCATCCGCTGTCCAAACCCCGTCAGGCGTTCCTGCGGATTTGCAATCGTGCACTCCGACCCCGTCAGGCGTTCCTGCGGATTTGCAATCCGCAGTCAAAAAAGGTTCGACCTCTCTCCCTGGGGATTTGCAATCCCCATCCTCCCCTACAACCTTCGTAGAAGTAAATGTAGTAGATAAGGATGGCAATCTCTGTCCGAATGCCGAGAACGAGATTTATTTCTCTTCTACCGCCGAGATTCTGGGCACGGATAACGGCAATCAAACCTCTCTGGAGCGTTTCACCGATCCAAAGAGGAAGGCATTCTTCGGCAAGTGCATCATCGTCTTGCGAGGTCACGGCACGCTCCGTGCCGAATCCATAGACTTACAACAAGCTACCCTTCAATTATAAAAACAAAAAAAGCATGCCAAAGTCATTTCGACTTTGGCATGCTCATTTAAGTTACATACAGCTCGTCACGCCCAGAGAGCAATATACAAAGTGCAGCCTTTCTTCTTTTGACGATGCAAAGATACGGCTTTTTTAGGGAACCACCAAAAAACAGGGTGTGACAAGCCCCGATTTCAGCAGTCCCGGAATACGAATCCCGTTAATAATTCTAACTCATAATTTTGATAAAGAGAAACCATAGCTTTGCAGATCACAAACCATAGTTTTCCATCAAAGAGCTATCACAATAACAGTTATCACAGTTTCTCGAAACACTTTTCTTTTTCTC
>ERZ1026870.196-NODE-196-length-38483-cov-12.515640_pt1 | contig 38483 bp, 31 predicted proteins | sample MGYA00380165_ERZ1026870 | MGnify/ENA primary metagenome ERZ1026870 (study PRJEB33269, sample SAMEA4719801) | human gut metagenome | biome: human-associated habitat; feature: organic feature; material: feces | place: Cameroon | collected 2013-10 ...
AGGTAGCCAGGTATGTGAAGGGAATTTATTCCACTTCACATGCCTGGTTAACGTACGCCACCACACCAAACGGGTCACCCTGTTATGGGTGAGATTGGGCCTAGGCGAACAGCCGTTTTCATAGGACACGCGTATCGTAAGTCGTATATTGGGAGGGGGGGGCAAGAATTATCCTTCACTCCTACCCTCTTGTATCGTACTGGAGTAGTCCACAATGTTAATTTACAATCGAATTTTTTACAAAGTCAATAAAGGTAGGCACTGAAAAGTGCCTGCTCTTTGGGGTATTCCCTAAATTGACTGCTTACAATTGGATAAAGAAAACCTGAAAACATGGAAGATAGTACTCAAACATTAACCATAAAATTGCATTACAATCTTGATGAAGAAGGTTATCATCTGATGGATGCAAATATTCATAACAAATGTGAAGCAAATATTATCGAAGCTATAAATCATTTAGCTGACATCTTTGATGAAGATATAAGCCTTGATGTGTCAGCACTTAATGAAGGTGGTTTAATTGACACCCTAAAGATTACATTAAAAAACTCAACCGTAAATTCTGTAATACTAATTTTGGTTGGAGCTTTAATCAATCATTTTATTAGTCCTTCTACTTCTTTGGATGAAACTCAAAAATTATTGAATCGTGCAGAAGTAATACAAAAGATAAAAGAAGGAAATTATACCGAAGCTGATATAAAATATATAATATCAGGTGATGCGAAGTTATTAAATTCCAAGAGTAAATATTACAAAGAATTAGATAAGGAAGCACGTGTAACAAGTGTCTCATGTACCACATTCGGAGAGAATTGTCCCTCTGAAGCTGAAATAAGTAATAAAATAGACAAAAGAGATTTTCACAAACAAGTTATAAATAACACCACAAAATCAGATGTTCAAATTTATTATGGTACAACAGTCTTAGTTATATCGCCTGTATTATCTAAAGAAAGCAAAGCAAAGTGGAAAGGTATTTTCAATGGTAAAGATGTATCCTTTAAAATTGAAGATAATGAATTCCTAAAACAAGTATACAACAAAGAGGTCGGTTTTACAACAGGAACAAGTTTAAAATGTGATGTAAAAGTTACCACAAAGACAATATATGACATGTGTGGTAATGTTTCTTCTTCTTCAACAGAAATATTTATCTCAAATATTATGTCATGGTATGATGATGAAACATTCCAACGTGAAACCAAACGATATAAACGTAAAAAAATTATAGACAGTCAACTTCCTCTTTTCAAGGATGAAGACTTTTAACATCGTGTCTTTATGAAAAGTATAGGTCTATTTTGGTCAAAAAATGATTCGGAGAAGAAGAAATGTGAAACCTGTCCCTATCGGCAGCAAGAAACTACCGAACAGACACCTTCACCAAAGGAAGAAAATCAAGCCTTTGATTTTCAAATAAATCTATGGAATTCTGTGGTTAAGAATGTTGCAACGGGTAAGTCTTCTCGTTTTAAAGCCATTGATTTTGGAGTTGTTTGTCCATTATCAACTAGAACATTGATATTCTTATTCCCTTTTGAAGTTAAATATGAAGATTTCCAAGATTTAGTAAAATGCCTGTCTTTAGATACCGATTTATTGTGTACTGTCTTTAATGACGATTTGAAAAGTTCCTCAGAACCATCAAAAAGTTACCATACAATAGATGGTCTTAGCGATAATTCTGATATCCATTACCTTATGTATGAATTATCTAAGGAAAACATAAGGGATTTAAGTTACGATTCACAATCAAATCTAACTCAATTAACTATTTCAATCAATTCTATTTTTGATGATGAGCAGCACTCTAAGTATAGTTTATTTTTACGCTTTCGTATAAAATTGCATAATTTTGACGCTTTTGCTAAGAAAAAGGATGTATCGAATGATTGGTTACAATCTGCATTTTCAAGCACTTATATGTTTGATGTGCGATTGAATGATGTTCGTGAATTGTCAAAAAAGCGAAAAGAGTTAGTGGAACATCAAGGTTTTCAATTACCTGAGTTCAGAAAAATTCATTTCTTTTATATGACAGACTCCGAGGAAATTGTTGAAAATGGAAGTTCAATAAAGGTGGATAAAAGACTTTTGGAAAATGACAGATGGCATTCCTATTTGGGTGATAACCTCGAGTTTACTACAGAAAATATTGCTCATCATTGGAAAAAGAAAGCAGAATCTAAATTGTCTCTGAAAGAAGCTGCGGAAGGAGAAAATAGTACAAATATGAAGATAGTACTAAATAAGAAAACTGTAAAAAATTTTTCTATTTTCTTTAAAACCGAATTCTCTGATATAAGAAAAGCAAGAGTCTTTGGTTACTTAGCTTTAATAATCATATTAGGAATCATATCCTCCTCTGTTGTGTCCTTTATATCATCTTTTTTGCCAAAACCTTATTATCATGAGTGGGGCGTATGGTTATGTATAATTGTTCTATTTGTTTTAGGTGCTTACTTAATAATAAAAAATACATGTAAAAGATGAATATAGTAATTGTAAAGAGGGACATAGAGAAAATGTTTGCTAATAAATTATTACAGGTGTTAGCTAATAAACTGTCTGATTTAGAATTTGAATATCCTTTCTTCTCAAAATGGTTACATAAGGTTTTTGAAGAATTACAAATATCAGAAAAGCGTATTATTCTTATTTATTGTAATCCAGACAATATCTTTGATATAAAAGGTGTTGCAATTCTAAAGAATACATCGGAAGAAAGAAAAATATGTACTTTACGTGTTCTTCAACCATATAGGCATCAAGGAATAGGTACCCAACTTTTGAAAAAATCCATTGAGATTTTGAAGGATCCATATCCTTTGATTACAGTATCTGGCGTACACATGAATTCATTCGGACCTTTTTTGAGAAAGAACGGATTCATATTAAAAGATAAAATAAAGTCTCTTTATAGAAGAGGATGCTATGAATACTTTTACAATGTTCCTTATAAGCATGAAGTTGCACTGCTTTCAATTCGTCCTGAGTATGTACAGCAAATTATAGAAGGCACAAAGAAGGTGGAATTTCGAAAGAAGATTTTCTCAAATACGGTAAAGAAGGTCTTAGTATATTCTTCATTCCCTCAAAAACGTATTGTCGGATATTTTGAAGTTACAAATATTATTGTTGATACTCCAACTAAAATTTGGGAACAATATGAGGAAGTCGGTGGGATACGTAAAGAGAAATATGATGACTATTATAAAAACAGCAAACAAGCTTATGCTATTGAAATAGAAAAGTTCTTCAGTTTTTCAGATTCTTTAAACCCACAAGAATTTGACAGTTCTTTTCGTCCACCTCAATCATTTTGTTATGTGGATAATGTGGAATTTTTAAATTGGCTGAATATTTAATCAAAAGAACTATGACTTTCAAAGCAAATGACATCGTACGTTTAAGAAACAACGTATTTTGAAAAGATAAAGTCAAAATTTTTCTTTTCTCAAAACATTTTCTTCATCGAAAAAATCTCTAAAGATGGAGAGACTGTAAGTCAGCAGTCAAATTAGGGCTTACCTCTGAAGTTCCGATCTTTGCGCTGAACGAAATCTTAAAAAGATGTACTGCAACGAAGATTGTGAAACGCTTTTATTTCAAGTACCAAACAGAGGTTTTACCTCATGGTCAATCCCTTCAGTCATTTTGTCTAAACAATAATGTGCTTACCCACAGCACGCAACAACTCATTTCATTTTGGAAGTGATTAAGGTGCTCAAATGGCAACTACTTACCATAGTATCATGAGTACGGTGAAGCTTCACGGCAGCTCTCTTGGAGCTACTTCGGTAATTAAAAAAAATAGAAGGTTGTGCAAGGTTTATCCTTCACTCCTACCCTCTTATATCGGGCTGGAGTAGTCCACAATATTAATTTACAATCGAATTTTTAACAAAGTCAATAAAGGTAGGCACTGAAAAGTTCCAGCTCTTTGGGGTGTGCCCTAAATTGACTGCTTACAAATATTAGCAATGGATAGTCCTATAAAACAATTTGTAATAAAAGGTCTTTTCGGATATAAGGATATTGAAATCACTTTCAACAATAATGTGATGATAGTGATAGGAGAGAATGGATTTGGGAAAACTTCAATTCTTAATGCATTAACTTATACACTGAAAGGTCATTGGAAAAAGCTATTAAACATAAAATTTGATAGTATAAAAATCACCTTTACTCATCTGAAAGAGTATGAATTTTCACATAAAGTGCTTTTTGACTATTGTGAATACATTGACCGTATGAGAAAAGAGGATGGTAATGACTTTATTGATGTTGTTAAGAAACATATTGAGGATAATGATTACCAAAAACTATGTGCTTATGTAGCAGAAGGAAAAAAGAAAGAATATCATAATATGGTTAGCAATAACCAATTATTAAAAACTATTCCAGAATCTGTTTTATTCAACGCTATTTATGCCCGCTTGGAAAGAGAAAGAAACTTCGGAGTTTTTTCTGATATAGGTAAAAGTGTCGAAGAAATAGGGTGCAACATACTTTATCTACCTACATATAGAAGAGTGGAGGTGGGTATAGAATCTTTGCAAATGCCTGTCAGAAGAAATGCGCATTCGAGATATGGAGATGAGCGTTCGCAATATAGCGAATGGAACAATGAGGTTATTTGTTTTGGTATGAATGATGTCCAAAACCGTATAGATAAAATAACTACAGCCATTTCACAATCTTCTATAGTTGGCTATGCTGAAGTTTCAGGAGATATGATTCGTCAACTGCTTAAGAAAAACCATAAAGAGAATCATGTGTTGACATGTAATAAAGCTCAAATGGAAATAGTGTTGACAAGAATAGGCTCATCTCTTTCGAATGCGGAAAAACAACGTATTCTATTGATGCTTGAAAGTCAATCTCCAGAGTTGTTGGGTAATCAATATTTAGTATATTTTCTTGAACAGTTGCTTGCCGTTTACAAGAAACAAGAAAAATATGATACAGCTATTAAAGACTTCTGTGCCGTATGTAATAAATACCTTAATGAAAAAGCGTTTTACTTTGATGAGAGTAATGTCAACTTGAATATTTATAGGAAATTTGATGATGAATTAAAGGTTGACAAAGAAAATGAAGTATTGCTGAACCAATTAAGTAGTGGTGAGAAGCAGATTGTTTCAATTTTTTCACAAATCTATCTTGATATTGATTCTCGTTTTATGATTTTGTTAGACGAGCCAGAACTGTCGTTGTCATTATTCTGGCAAGAGAATCTGTTGCCGGATTTGTTGGCTTCAGGAAAATGTGATTTCTTAATGGCTGTAACCCATTCTCCATTTATCTTTGGGCAGAAACTTAAAGAATACACAGTGGGTATAAATGAATTCCTAACTAAGAGACATTATGACAATAACCGTTGATTCTCTTCTTGCAAAAACGGAGGAAGCCCCAGTACTCTTTACTCAATTTGTGGATAAGATATCAAGGTATGGTCATGACTACCTCTATTGCTTTGTTGAGAATTATGATATGCCATACTATTCTGGTATAATATCAGTTATAAAGGACAAGCAATGGACTTCAATCCGTTGTAAGAATAAGAAAAATGTTTTAGAGATCCACGACTATATAAAAGATATCACCATTTATGCTGATTATGCAAAGAGATATTTTGTAGATAGCGATTTTGATGATAATTCGGCTTTGGATAATGATATTTATGTAACGCCAACATATGCTATTGAGAATTTCTATGTTTCAAATGAATGTATGAGAAAGATACTTGAAACAGAATACGAGATAGATCCTGTTGTTGATGAAGAGTTATTCAATAAGACCATGGGGCATTACATAACTAAAAGACATGAATTTCATCAAGCCATTCTTGAGTTTAATGCATGGTATGCATGTTTAAAAGAATGTTCTTTATGGAATCATAAGAATGTTCATTTGTCAACAACGTTTCCTAAGAATTTGTTGAATTATAAAGTGGATGAACCTATAGAGCAATCATACACAATAGATGATATCGAAGCAATGTATCCTGATGTAATACATTTAGAGCAACATGTTATAGAAGCCAAGAAGCGGTTTTTGTCAGAAGACATGTGTATGCGATTTAGAGGAAAGTATGAAATAGAATTCGTATTCAAATATATTCAGTTTTTGAATAATGATGCAGGAACTAAGCAAAGGCAATATACTAAGAAAAACAAGAATTATACATTTGGTTTTGATAGTGCGATAACTGCTATGTCACAGTATGCTGATGTTCCTGAAGGACTCAAATACTATATTGAAACAGGTAAGAGATTTATAGGATAGAGCAAGGGCGGTATCATTCTTCGGAAGCGACGAATGAGATGGTTGTGGTGTTTGAGGCAAAAGCACATCGGTATGAAATAGGTAAGACAGAGAAATATCTATACAATAACGCAAATGGTTAGTCAGCAGTCAAATTAGGGCTTACCTCTGAAGTTTATATCTTTGCGCTGAACAAAAATTTTTAAAATATGTACAGCAACGAAGATTTAGAACGCTTTTATTTCAAGTACCAAACAGAGGCTTTACCTCATGGTCAATCCCTTCAGTCATTTTTTCTGAACAATAATATGTTTAACCACAGCACGCAACAACTCATTTCATTTTGGAAGTGATTTAGGTGCTCAAATGGAAGCTATAGTATATTAGTACGGTGAAACTTCATGGCAGTTCAGTTTTGAGCTACCTTGGTAAATATTTTAAAAAATCTTTGAGAGTTGTAGGGATTATCCTTCACTCCTACCCTCTTGTATCGGACTGGAATAGTCCACAATGTTAATTTACAATCGAATTTTTAACTTACAAAGTCAATAAAGGTAGGCACTGAAAAGTGCCTGCTCTTTGGGGTATGCCCTAAATTGACTGCTTACTTATAAAAATAAAAAATACATGAAATTTCTATTTGATTTGGACGGAACAGTAACCTCTAAGGAAACTCTTCCAATTATTTCAGAACACTTTGGGTGTACAGAACAGATCGCCGAGCTTACTACTCGTACTGTTGCAGGTAACGTACCTTTCATTGAGAGTTTTATTCGTAGAGTAAATATTCTCGGAAGGTATTCAGTAAAGGAGACATCAGATCTTCTGGCTCAAGTTCCTTTGTATTCTGGTGTTGCTAAGTTTATTTTAGACCATCCTGAGGACTGTATTATTGTAACTGGCAATCTTACATGTTGGTGTGAGGGCTTATTCAAAAAAATAGGATGTCAGTGTTATGGTTCTACTGCAGAAGTGGTAGATGATAAAGTAGTAAAACTCAAAACAATTTTGAGAAAAGAACAGATTGTTGACCAATATAAGGCACTTGGTGAAACCGTTGTGTTCATTGGTGATGGTAACAACGATCTTGAAGCAATGCGTCATGCAAACATTAGTATTGCAGTTGGTTTAACACATAGTCCAGCTCAGAGTCTTATGTCCATTTGCGACTATGTGATATTTAATGAGAATGCATTAGTTCGTCAGTTACGACAACTCTGTGGTGAATATAGTAATGGTAAATCTGTTGTCATCAGCTGTGCTGGTATAGGTTCTCGTCTTGGTCTTGGTCTGACAAAGGCTCTTGTTCAAATAAATGGTGGTTCTCTTATCTCATGGCAATTGAAGCTATTTAAGGATGTAGAAGATCTTCGTCTTGTAATAGGTTTTCAGGGTACAGAGATAATTGAAGAAGTTCGCAAGTATCGTGATGATGTGATATTCTGCTATAATCACCGATATTTTGAAACAAAGACTGGTGCAAGTTATTTTCTTGGAGCACGTCATGCAAACCCTGAAACATTGGAATGGGATGGTGATTTGCTTGTTCATCCTGATGATGTTAAGATGCTTTTGGAAACATCAGGAGAGTTTATTTGTTATGGAGATATAACTTCAGAAGATACAGTATGCGTTCGTGTCAATGAGAATGGAGATGTCCTTAGTTTCTCACGTGATGGAGGTGATTATGAGTGGACAGGCCCGGCATGCATGGACAAGAAACATTTGACCTATTCTTCACAGAATGTGTTTAACATGTTTGAACCATATTGTCCTATGCGAGGAATAAAAGTTCGTGCATATGATATTGATACTTATAATGATTATATTCGTGTTTCTGAAATAACTAAAGATTGGATATTATGATAGGAGTAATTGGAGGTAATGGTGTTGCTGCAACAAACAAATTGTGTTCTCTTATTGAAGAACAATTAACACTCAATGGAGCATTTCGGGATGCTCATCATCCAGAAATGGTAATTTTTCAAGCTACACAAGCACCTTCTCGTAGCATGTATCTCGAAGGTCGTGGCCCATCATGGATAGAAGACTATGTAGAGGTTGGTAAGAAATTAAAAGCTTGTGGTTGTGACGAACTCTGTATGTGCTGTAATACTGCACATTATGCAGTAGAGGAATTAGCTGAAAAAATTAATATCAAGTTTGTTAATTTACTTGACCTTGTTGCAAAACGTTGCCATGAATTGGGAGTAAGAAAGATAGGAATGATGTGCTCTGATGGTTTACGTAAGGTTGGATTATATGAAAAGCGTTTTGCTATTTATGCACCAAAGGTTGCTTTTGTATATCCAGATGAGGAATTTCAAGAACTTGTTACTAAGGGTATTTGTGGAGCCAAAAGCAAAATTCGTTTTACAAATCCACAGTTAGAGAAGTATCATCCATATAATTGTTTCGCCTATGTCTGCGAACATCTTAGATATGATAAGGGAGTAGATTGTATTGTAGCAGGTTGTACTGATATATGTAATGTATATACTCCTAAAGGAGAGTGTGATGATTGTAAGTATGTGGATAGTCTTCGTGTTCTTGCAGATTATATAGTTAAGGAACATTCTCAAAAAATTACATTATAATAATGAGTAGTGTAAGACAAGATACGATATCTGGAGTAAAATGGAGTGCAATTGAAAGAATTGCACTCCAAGGTATTCAGTTTATTATAGGTATAATACTTGCTCGTCTTTTGACACCGTCAGACTATGGTGTTCTTGGTATGATTGCTATATTTATAGCAATAGCAAACACATTTGTTGATAGTGGCTTTTCCAATGCTCTTATTCGGAAAAAAGATCGAACACAAGCTGACAGTTCTACAATATTCTATTTCAATATATGTGCAAGTATATTATGTTATATTATATTGTTTTGCACGGCACCATATATAGCTGACTTTTTTAAGCAACCTATCATATGTGATGTTCTCCGAGTTATATCTTTAACACTTGTGATTAATGCTGTTGTTGCAGTTCATAGAGCTCATCTAACAATTGAAGTTGATTTTAAGTCATTAGCAAAAGTCTCATTGATATCTACAATGATGTCAGGTTGTATTGGAATATATTTTGCGTATACAGGACATGGGGTATGGTCACTCGTTTACCAGCAATTGAGCAATTCTGTGATTTCAACTCTTCTTATATTATTCATTTCCAAGTGGCATCCTACACTTGCTTTTTCTATACCTTCATTTAAAGAATTAGGTGCTTATGGAAGTAAGTTGCTTGTTGCAAGTTTAATATCTACGTTATACTCCAATATCGTAACAATGATAATTGGTAAGTGCTATACAACCAAAGATTTAGGAAACTATACACGAGGCAATCAATTCGCAAGTTTACCTTGTGATACTGTCTCTGGAATTATGGGACGTGTGACATTTCCAATACTAGCAAAGATACAAGAGGACACAAATCAATTGATACACGTTTACCGCAAGTATATTCGAATGACATCAATGATAATGTTCTTCGTTATGTGTACACTTATGGCTGTTTCAAAACCAATGATTTTGATATTATTATCAGAAAAATGGGCTGATTGCATCATTTATCTGCAAATACTTTGTTTTGCTATGATGTTTGACCACATAACGCAAATCAATATGAACCTATTGCAAGTTAAAGGACGATCTGATTTGTGTTTAAAGGCTGAAATCATTAAGAAGGTTCTTTCTACAATAATTGTAATATCATCTATACCTTTCGGCATTGTTGCAGTATGCGTTGCAAGAGTCTTTTATACCCAACTTGCTGTAGCCATAGGTATATTATATGCGAAGAAAGTTTTTGGTATAGGTTATTGGGAGCAAAGTCGAGATATAGTAGGCTATCTTTTGTTTTCCGTAATATCTGTACTACCAGCCTTATTTATAAGTGAAACGAAAATGAGCGTATATATTACTTTACCAATAGGTATCGTTTTGTCGTGTCTTATGTATTTCTTATTTATAAGAAAAGATGCGAATTATCTTGAAGTTAAACAAATTGTATTGTCAATAATAAATAAAAATGAAAGAAAGAATTAAGACTAAATTAAGATATTTTCGAAAAATCGTATTTTATTTAGTTTATCGTTATTACCAAATATTTAGAATATATCAAATACGTAAAAAACAAAGGATTCGTGTCTTATTTGTTGTTGCAGATATAGGCATGTGGAAGACAGAAAATCTTTATAATTTGATGTTGGAACATGATAGATTTGAACCGCTTCTGTTACCTTTAGCTAATTGTCGTAATCCAAAAGCAGAAACAAATGTAATCACTTACTTCAAGAGCAAAGGTTATCGGTATACTCAGATAATAGGTTCAAGAGAAACGGTGCAGAGTAAGTTTCATCCAGATATTATTTTTTATCAGCAGCCCTATGATTGTTTTATTGATAAAAAATATTTTATGTTGGCCAATCTAAAATCTATTATATGTCATGTAAACTATTGCTTTCGTAATATCCTAGACAAGCAGATCGCTGATAGCCCTTATCTTAATATTCCTTTTCAACAGTATATGGAAAACGAAGTGTGTGCACGCGAGTTTGCTGCTCTTATGACAACAAAGGGACGTAATCTCATTGTGACGGGTCTGCCTATAATGGATGAACTAATGCAAGATAAATCTGCGTTTGAAGATCCATGGAAGAGAATGGATGGAAATCGTAAGCGTATAATTTATGCTCCTCACCATTCTATTAGAGAGTGCGATGTCCTATCATGGGGAACATGCCTAACATGGGGAGAATTAATCCTTTCATTAGCAGAAAAATACAAAGATCAAACACAGTGGGTTTTTAAACCTCATCCAGCATTAATGGATACTTTATCCCAAGAATGGGGTAAAGAGCGAGCAGAATCTTATTTTAATCGGTGGAAACAATTGGAAAATGCGCAAATAATAGATGGACGTTATATTGAAGTTTTTAAGCATTCAGATGCGATGATACACGACTGTGGATCATTTTCTCTTGAGTATTTCTATGCTCATAAACCAATGATGTTCCTTTATGAAAATACTGGCAGAAAGGATAAGGTTCATATAAACGAGGTGACTAAGGAAGCAAAAGCTCTACATTATAGAGGTGACAATGAACAAGCTATAGAGAAATTTATTGTTGATGTAATTAAAGGTGTAGACCCAATGAAAGAACAGCGTGAAGAATTCTTTGCTGAACACCTAACCCCAAAGGGTGGACAATCTGCATGCCAAAATATTATTGATGCCATTTTGGACAATAGGTAATGTTGACTAAACTTAATGAGTAAATTTTATTATTCACTCCTTATAACTCTATTTCTCTCAGGTTTCTATGCCTTGAGAAGTGATATAGAGACTTATATAAGCCAAATGTGGGTAGGCGAGTTGTTTGACTATGTATATAAAGCCTGTACAACAAACGACTGGTGCAATTTTCTATTCACCCTAACATTGGTATGCTTCTTCTTTATTATAGGAAAGAAAGTATTTCAGAGTAAAGGCAGTTTGCTAAGATGTATAGGCTATGTTTTTGCCATTTTGTACCTTTTTAAAAACAATTTCTGGATATTTCCCAAAGTGTTTTTCTTTGATGTCGATTATGGGACATTTTTGATTATATCATTGATAGCAATACTTATTATAGATATAATAGCAATAGCAAGAAAATGGCTCAATGCAGAAAATGCTAATATCTCTAATGTAGATGACAGAAAGGGGTATTGTATGGATGGTGTATATAGCGAACTTAGACAAACTGGATGGGATAATTATGTAGGTGATTTGTTGGCGCTTATGCCACGGGATCGTTTGAAGAAAGAATCGCTTGCGATTGGTATATCTGGAAATTGGGGTAGTGGTAAAACATCTTTTCTCAAGAGTATGCAGAAGCAAATGAATGCTGATTATCGAGTGGTTACATTCAATCCTTGGACATGTACAGATAAAGAACAGATTATATCACAGTTTTTTGCTTTGATGCGTGATCAGACAGAGAACAATGATGAGTCGTTGCAAGATGCAATTCAAAAATATCGCGATATTGTTCTTGATACTGATATTCATCCAGCTCTTACTTTTCTCGCTAAGGTATTTCCTTTGAGCAAGAAGGAAGAAACACTTGACTCGCTTAAGGACAAAATAGAAGAAGCTATAACTATAGATGGTTCCAAACCTTTTGCTATATTTATTGATGACCTTGACCGATTAGAGGGGAATGAATTGTTTGAGGTGTTAAGACTTATCCGAATTACAGCAAACTTCCGTAATGTTGTGTTTGTCGTTGCCTATGACCGTGATTATATCTGCAATGTATTAAACGAATCAAAGAACATTAAACGTGCAGAAGAATATATCCAGAAGATCTTTCATTTGGAGGTATCTTTACCGAAGTTTGAGGATGAGACATTGCTTGATGTGTTCATGAATGAGACTGTTCGTATAGCTTCACTTAACGAAAGGCAGGCTGCAAGACTTCAACAATTGGTTATGCAATTGTTTAATGTTGATGGATTGTCATTCACCGATTTTGTCCCTAATTTTAGACAGGCACGACGATTTGCTAATGTCTTTGCCTTGAATCTAAAATCGATTCTTGCTCATACTAAAGATTTTGTAGTAAAGGATTTTATCGGGATTGAGCTTTTACACTTTGCATATCCTGATATTCATCGCACATTGATGTATAAACCGATGACTTTGCTGAAACTAAATAAAGGAGGATTGTCAAAATCGAAGTTGTTAGTTTATGAGGGTAAAGACAATACTCCGAGTGACAAACTTCTGAGGAAATTGTTCTATAGTAATAATGAAACTCAACTGACTTCGCGTGAAGTGCGTTCGCAACTTAGCTATGCTAATTATTTCTGTTATCGTTTGCCAAACAATTCAATTGGAGCCACAGAATTTGAGATGCTTATGATAGCAGACAATTTAGATGTGGTTCGAGATGGCGTTAATGTATGAATGTGTAGGAAGGACTCATTTGATTCGCTATATGAGCATTTTAGAAGCTACTATATGCATGAATATAAAGATATTAAGGTCATACGTAATTATATCTGCGCGTTGCTTGAGTTCATTCCCAGGTTGAGTGATAAAGGCATTGGACAAATAATATCGGATAGATACTGGATACGAGGAGGAGTTGACGTGGATGAATTGCGAAAACAACTAATATCTTTGTTTGAATATTCCATTAGCAAAGGAAAGTTTCTCGAGAAGATAAATCATCTATTAGCTTCCTTTTATAATGCATACCCAGATGATTACGAACCTGATGATATTGCATTGGATTTATTTGAAAGGAACCAACTTGAAATGCTTGCAGGAATGTCGTTAGTGAAATACATAGAGATAAATGGAAAGCCATCACCAAGCGAAATATCCCCAAAAGGAACTCCTTTTAATAGATTCCTTAAATCGGGTTGTTATGTTCAAAATTATTACAGAGAAGGTGATGAATATGTTGGTATTGATACCAATCTTATGTGTGATGAATTGATAAATCAATATCAGAACACAGAAGCTGATTATGCTACCTTCTGTGTTTTTATTCAGCCATACCTAATAAAGACGGACGATCCTGCCGAAGATGAATATGAAGCAAAGAGCATCGCAACGGATATATGTTCAATCTTTGATCGTTATGCTATCTTTGAAAAGTTCGTTCGTGGCACGTTCAGACCGAATGAAGAGATAGAACAGAAACTGAAGTATATACATAATATAATGTCTTGATAAAATGATAAAACAAAATGAATATGCCAAAAGTAAGTATTATAGTCCCCGTATATAAGGCAGAAGCCTATCTTCATCGTTGTGTAGACAGCATACTTGCCCAGACATTTACAGATTGGGAACTGCTGCTGATAGATGATGGTTCTCCTGACAGAAGTGGTGATATTTGTGACGAGTATGCAAATAAAGACACTCGTATTAGAGTAATTCATAAGGAAAATGGTGGAGTAAGTTCTGCAAGACAGCGAGGGCAAGATGAGGCATGTGGGGAATATACGATTCATGTAGATCCTGATGATTGGATTGAGCCAACGATGTTGGAAGAATTGTATCAAAAAGCCAAAGTTGATAATGCAGATATGGTTATCTGTGATTATTATACAAACGAGGGGTCTCAACAGAATTATATAAAGCAAGAACCAACAAAACTTGACAACAATGTCGTCTTATATGAACTGTTCCAGCAACTGCATGGCAGTTGCTGTAACAAGCTCGTGAGACGAGCTTGTTACAGTGGTAAGGCAAACTATCCGAAAGGCATTAATTGCTGTGAGGATTTGATATGGTGTATACAGGTTTTAAAGTGTAAGCCTACGATTAGCTATATAAATAAGGCTTATTATCATTATATGATAACAACAAAGGACAGCCAGTCTAAGAGTACTTCTGCAGAACGTTCATTGCAGGACTTAAAGATGTTGCATACTTTAGAGTCTTTGTTGGGTGATAATAAAGCTGTATTGATAGCAATGTACAAGCGTACTGTGCCCTATGTAATGAAACGAGCAATGAAAACAAATAGCTTTGATGCATATTATTTTAAGCTTAATTTTAGGAGGTATAGTAAATGGATAATAACTTCAAGAAACCATAGTTTAATATTACGACTTGTATGCTTAGGTACTGCAAATGGTTTCTATTATTGTTGTAAACCCCTTGTCTATTTAATGAAATAAATTGTAACGACTTATTAGAATAAATTATATAAAGTGATTATTGAATTTAAGCTATTATGGAAGTATTGATATACAATTTTGTCTTTATACTTATTCTTGGATTGCTATTGAAAGCTAACACACAATATAGTAGAGGGAAAATTAACGCCTTTGTTGTATTGTCATTTATCTCTTTATTTGTTGTTCATACATTCGTTGATCCAATGACTGTTAGAGATTTACCATTTTATAAAGATGCATTTAATGAATGTATAAGTCTCCCTTTTTATAGGTTAAAGGATGCCTTATGGGCAAGTTCAATGGAACTCGGATTCTTATGGTATATGAAGTTTTTATCGTTGATATCTAATGGCTTTATTATTGTGCTAATAGTGGGCTCTTTAATTTTGTTGAGTTGTTATTATAGAACGATATTAAAGTACTCGCCATATACCTATGTGTCAATATTACTTTTGTTAGTAACAGTATTCGACCAATCAATATTTGTACTAAGACAACACTTAGCAATGGCATTGCTCACTTTGTCATGGGATTCAATTATAAATAGAAATTATAGAAGGTTTGGTGTGTTTATTATTATCGCTTTCTTACTTCATCGTACAGCTCTTGTATTTGTCCCTTTATTCTTTCTATATAATATTGAAAATAAAAGAAAGTATATCTTAGCTCTGTTAATTTCTTGTTTGGTTTTTGGCGTATCTTATATTATTCTTCTTCGGTATTTTTCCTCTTTAATGGGTAGAGACTATTCAGGATATATAGATAATGTAAAATATGGAGGAGCCAATTATGTTGATTTTATTTTGATGAGTGGTTTGTTAGCATCTATGGTATTCTTTATGAAATCAGCTGTCTTTGAGAGAGGTATTAATAAACTGTTATTATCAATTATATCAATTGCTGTTATCGCAACATTTTTTGGTGTTGGTAATAGTTCTACCGGTCGATTGTTTTACTATTATACCGCTATACCATTCATCTTAGTACCCAATATAATGAAATACATTAACAACCCGATTGTACGTGTTGGTTTTGCTGTATGTTACATCGGATTGTATGTATATGTTTCATATTTGGGGTCAGCTGCAGTTTATTTTGAAAATATGTCTTTTCTTTTCCAAACTAAATAAAACATGAAAATACTTCAAGTAATACCTCATCTTGGCTCTGGAGGTGCAGAACGATTTGTTGTAGACCTTTCAAATGAATTATCCAAACAGGAACATGAGGTTGTATTGTTAACTTTTTATGATTTAGAAGGAAAATATGGCTTCTATAAAAATGACATAAATAAAAAAGTTAAACAGATTTCTCTTCATAAAAACACAGGTTTTTCTTTAAAGTCTATTTTACAAATTATAGACATTGTACAGCGTGAAAAGCCTGATATAATACATTCTCATGTAAACTCTTTGCAATATACCATATTGCCACAAGTGTTTATGGCAAAAGGTGTTCATACTGTACATAATGAAGCACATCTTGAAGCATCTGGTCGATTAGAAGTTGGTTTGCGTAAATTCGCTTTCAAACATAACTTAATTCAACCTGTTACAATATCTCAGGAGTCGCATGATAGCTTTTTGTCGTTTTATGGTAAAGAAGCTGTCCTAATAAACAACGGTAGAGCTGTAGATAGTAATATTGTTGTAAACAATGATGTTAAAAAAGAGATATCAGGTTATAAAAAATCGGAACAAACAAGAGTTATAATACAATTGGCACGTTTTCAATCACAGAAAAATATTCCAATGATGGCTCGTGTAACGAATCGCTTGTATAGTGAAGGTTATGATTTTGCTCTTCTTTTTATTGGTTCTACAGAGAATAAGCCAATTGTTGATGAAGTAAAAAGTGTAATGCCACCATGTGCTTATATTTTGGGTGAAAGAAATAATCCTTTAGAGTATTTAAAGAAAGCTGACGCTTTTGCTTTGTCTTCATTATTTGAAGGTATGCCTATATCGTTGTTAGAAGCTCTTGCTGTCGGAGCAGTACCTGTATGTACTCCCGTAGGTGGAATACCAAATGCTGTGATTGATGGGGAAAACGGTTTCTTAAGCACCGATAATACAGAGGCTGCTTATTATGAAGCAATGAAAAGATTTTTAGAAACAGATATGATGACATTAAATTTAATGAGTCAGAAAGCGAAAAAATCTTTTGCTCCTTATAGTATGGAAGAGTGTGCAGAAAAATATTTACAACTCTATAATAACCTTTTAAAAAACAAAATATGAAAAGTTTTAAATATAGTTATCAAGCGGATCTAAAACGTTATAATGGAAATGCAGATACTTACATTCGTATATGGCTTTTTTATACCGTAAATGCTGCTATTGTAAGACACCAATATTAAAGACTCTATATAAAGTTGCATTTAGATTGTGGTCAAACAGAAGAGGATTGGAAATCAGTACTACAAATCCTATCGGGGCGGGTATTTATATAGGTCATGCATATAATATAACCATTAATCAGAATGCAATAATAGGTCGCAATTGTAACATACATAAAGGTGTAGTAATAGGGCAGGCCAATAGAGGCTCTCGTAAAGGTTGTCCAACTATTGGCGATAGAGTTTGGATTGGTATCAATTCGGCTATTGTTGGAAACGTCACTATTGGCGATGATGTTATGATTGCTCCAAACAGTTTTGTAAATGTAGACATACCTTCACATTCTGTAGTGTTTGGCAATCCTTGCACAATAAAGTATAGGGATTGGGCAACAGAGGGGTATGTAAATAATATTGTAGAATAAAGGATAATATAATATGACCAAAGAAGGAGCAAGGATTCTTATTTATGGTTACTTTGGAAAAAAAAGCCATATACAAGAAGGCCAATCGGTAAAGACAAGAAATGTGAGTCGCCTTTTTAAAGAAATGGGGTGCGAAGTTGATGAGTTTGATACTGAAGCGTTCCGTTACGATAGATTATCGTTTTTTAAAATGATAGGAAAATTAATTAAGTGCAAGAAGCTGTGTTTACTACCTGCATACAACAATTTAAAGTATCTTTTTCCTATACTTTACGTCTTCTCAATTTTGTTTAGATATGATATTTATTTGTTTACGATAGGTGGTCGTCTACACATTTATCTAAAGTCACTTCCTATTCATAGATGGATGTTGCGAAGAATTAAATGTGTGTTTAATGAAACACACATGTTGGGCAACTATTTACATGACATACATGGTTTCAATAATCTTGAATATTGTCCAAATGTAAAGTTTGTGTCATTTTCACCTCAGAAGTATCATACTAATGGCGAGCTTCATCTGGTTTTTCTTGCCAGAATTACAATGGAGAAAGGAATAGATACAATATTTAGTTATGCCGAGTGGTTATCAAGGCAATCGCGTAATGATGTGTCTATAGACTTCTATGGTATGATTGATCCAAAAGATAAAGAGTATTTTGAAGTGCAAGTTTCAAAGTATAAATTTGTAAAATATAAAGGAGTTGCACAACAGACTGAAATTCCTGAGATTTTAGAAAAATATGATGCAATGCTATTTCCAACTCATTATTCAACAGAAGGCATTCCAGGTAGTATTATTGATGCATATAATGCTGGTATTCCAGTTGTAGCTTCTGACTGGATATATGCTCGTGAATTAATAGAGGATAATGAAACAGGAATCATTGTTCCTTTTGAAGACAATCAGGACGATTTTAACTATGCTTGTGAAAGACTCCTGAATGACACTAAAAAATTGAATCATATGAAAGACAAGGCAAAAGCTAGAGCCGCAGAATATTTTGCAGATAATGCGAAACAAATTTTAAGTAAATATTTTTAAGATATGGCATTTCATCCAACATTAAGCAAATCAGGCAGAATAATGTTCTGGCCTTTGATTAAGTTTACAGAGTTTATGGGTAATCATTTCCCTGAGACTTTGTTGAAAATACGTTATCGCTATGTATTTAAGGAATCCCTTAACCTTAAGAACCCTCAGACATTGAATGAGAAGATTCTGTGGGCGAAGCTTTATTCTGATACAACAAAATGGACAGAATTAGCTGATAAGCGAACGGTGCGTGACTATGTGGAGAAAATAGGTCTTGGTGACACATTGGTGAAGCTCTATGCCACTTGGTACAAGAAAGAGGAAGTAAACTTTGATGTGCTACCTGATACTTTTATCATTAAGGCTAATAATGGTGACGGCAAGGGAACAAACAAGATTATACGCAAATCGGAGCTCACTCCAGAGAAGAAGGCTGAGTATATAGAAATGATTGGGGAATGGTTGAGTCGCAAGAATATCGGTGCGCTTCATGCAGAACCCCATTACAAGAATATGAAGCCTTGTGTGATTGCGGAAGAAGTGTTGCCATTAGAAAAAGGTGCTACATCATTGATAGATTATAAGATGTGGTGCTTTAATGGTAAGTGCTACTATACTTTTGTTTGCAATGAAAGAAATGCCAATGGCAACAGTGCCCATGTGATGACATACGACATGAACTGGAACGCACATCCAGAATTCTCTGTATTCAATTCTGACTATCTGAGAGGTGACATTATTCCTAAGCCTAAAAACTTCGATAAAATGGTGGAGATCGCAGAGAAGCTCTCAAAAGGTTTCCCCGAACTTCGTGTTGATCTATACAACATAGACGGAAAAATATACTTTGGTGAATTGACCTTTACCTCGCAGGGTGGATTCATGGATTACTTCACTCCTGAATTCAACAAAATGCTTGGTGAGAAGTTTAGCATAAAGGACTTTCCTTTGAAAAAGAAATAATTATAAGCTATTCTAATATTAGATGTAGGTTAAAGTAATTATTTGAATGGCTATGTCAAAATAGAAAAGTCTATATAATGTATAATCAATCATTCTCTCCAAGTGAACTATATGTTTGTGCAACACAGGCAGAAAGGAGAAATAGTGGTCAGAAAAAGGAAGACCTTGTAAAGGCCATTGATGAAGAATTAGATGATTCTTTAATTGATAGCACATATCAGTTTGAAATTAAACAATCAGATGGTCTTTTTCTTAATGGTAGAGATAAACACGAATTCTGCTATCTTTGTCAAAAATTAATTCTAAGGAAGATCCAAAAGAACATCCAAAAGATATATTCAGTTCATCAAACGGATAGGAATACTATCATTAAACAGATGAAGATTCTTTTATGTGAGAATGTGGATATGTGGGTGGTTAGATTGGACGTAAGACATTTCTATGAGAGCATCAATCGTGAAGCCATTTTGAAGAAATTGGTAGAAGATGCCAGATTATCGTATACTACATTGGTTTTATTGCAGACACTATTCAAGAATCCGATTATTGCTTCAAGTACAGGTCTTCCAAGGGGACTTGGTATAAGTGCTGTGTTGTCAGAATTATACATGAAATACTTCGATTTAAGTATAAGACGAGTTGGTGGCGTATACTATTATGCACGATTTGTTGATGATATAATTGTGTTTTGTAGTGATCAACATAGCGCGAATATGGTAATGGAAACTGCAAAGTTTGAGCTTTTCAAACTTGGTCTGACTCTTAATGAGAAAAAGTCATATATATGGGATTCCACCAAGTCTAATAATCTTGTCTACCTTGGATATGCTTTTAACAAGGTGGGCAATTCGTTAGGTATAGCTATTGCAGAGAAGAAGATAAAGATGATAAAGACTAAGTTGACCAAGTCTTTCGTGCGTTTTGCAAAAGACCATAATTTCAATCTTCTTAAAATGAGAATAAAATTTCTGACAGGAAATTTTACAATATTTAGGGCAGATACATTACTTCCTATAAAAGTAGGTATCTATTTTAATTATAAGATGGCCACAAATATGACGGTGTTAAACGATTTGGATATTTATTATCAACGATTGCTACATTGTCAAAGGGGAAAATTGGGCAGCAGATTAGTATTGACGAAAGATAAGTTGAAGGATTTGGAAAAATACTCTTTTCGCTTTGGTTTTGAACATCATGTAAATCATTATTTTACAAATGAACAATTGAAGGCGATTACAAAATGCTGGTTATGAGGACAGAAAGTAAGTTGAATAATAAGTATCGAGTGCTTCTGACAGAGGTGTTGCCATACGAATTACCTCTTATGTTGAACAATGATGCCTTCTATGAAAATATGCAGGAAGAATCGTTGCGTAAGACCTTCCTTGATGTTTTTAATGGTATTGTAAAATCTGGTACATGGACTATACCATTTGATTATGATATCAGAAGAATAGGAGGAGAACGAAGTCGAAAGTTGAGTTTAATGCATCCAATGATACAATTAGATTGTGTGGAACATTATGCGAAATATGATGATTACATGATTCCTTTATGTTCACGTAGTCCTTTTTCCATTAGGCATATTGTCAGAAAGGCCAAATGTATATTTCCCTCTGTGGAGGTTGAAGAGAATACTATGTCAGAGGATGAGTTGGAACGACCAATCGAAGTGGAGGAAGATGAGGTTGATATTCGCTATCGTTCATATTTTAAATATGAAAAGTATGATTTGGTTTATAAGTTCTTTGAAAGTGGAGACAGTTTGCGACTTGAGCAGAAATATCCTAATATGCTGAAGATAGATATTTCGGGATGCTTTTACCATATTTACACTCATTCCATATCATGGGCAGTGAAAGGTAAGGAAATAGCAAAGAAAAATATTTCAGCTAACACTTTAGAGAATGCTTTTGACCGTTTAATGCAGCATGCTAACTATAACGAAACAAATGGCATCATTGTGGGACCAGAAATATCAAGAATATTTGCGGAGATTATACTTCAAGCAGTAGATTTAGCTATTCTTCAAGAGCTGAAGGAGCAATATGGATATAGGTTAGGGCGTGACTATGAAATAAGACGCTATGTGGATGATTCTTATGTATATGCGACATCACGAGAAATATTAGAGAATGTTTGCACGGTATATCAAGAACAATTGGCTTTCTATAAGATGGATATCAATAAGAGCAAACTCAAATATTGTGTTCGTCCATTTACTACAGGTGTCAGCGATGCGAAGCGACAGTTGAATAGACTGGTTGCAGAGTTTAAAGAAAAACATTTGCAAGTAAACAATGATGGAACTTATACAAAGAGTATTAATAAAGACATGAGCGTTTTCACGCTATTCATCAAGCAGTTTCGTTCAATAACGCATCAATTTCAACAAACATATGGTGATTTGAACAAATATGTATTAACTCTTTTATTACGTCAGATTAGAGCTGAAATAAAAGCCAATCGTGTACCATCATTAGGCTTGTTGACTGCATATACAGAGATTTCATATTATATATTCTCACTTGATATGCATACTACTGCCTCATATAGATTGTGTTCAATTTTGGAATGTATTGTGAGATGGGCGGATACTTGCAAAGATAAAAACATAAAGCAGGAACTGCAGAACAGAATTCGCCGTGAAGCAAAACGCATTCTCGACATCTACAAGAATCAAAAGTGTGAATTTAATATGAATATGGAAGCACTTAACTTGCTGATAACACTGAATAGATTGATCGGTTATAAGCTAACAATAGAACAAATAGAATTACTATTTGGGATAAATTGCAATATGGAAGAAAGTTATAGCAAACTTAATTATTTCCAAATATGTACACTATTATACTTAATTGAGAAAGATAATTATTATCAATCGGTAAAGGATATCCTTGAAAGGGAAATCATCAGTCGTTTTTCCGAACCTCAAGCATTAAAGAAATCAGAGGACGCACATCTATTTTTTGATATGATGACTTGCCCATACGTAGAAAAATGTGTTGGTATGAATATAATACGAAAAGCGACAGGAGTAAGTGAGTCACAGGCATATAAAAAACGTTCAGAGTTGGCAAAACCTAAACGTTGGTTCTTTGACTGGGACAAGAATCATGCTTTAGTATATTTCTTAAGCAAAAAAGAATATCATTCGTCATACGAATAGAAAATATAGAGGACTAATTCAGACCCGAAGAGACAGTCCAATGCAGATTCTAAGGAACATAGATGAAGTGGCGGTATATACGGATGAACAAGGTAACGAAGGAGTTCTGTGTCTCACGGGCTTCATTCAATGCTATGGCAGTTGCTTTAGTACATTCCGAGGAGCTTGCTCCACACACTAATGATACTCAGAGGTTTGTTTTAGTTCTCCTTTTTGATTTTAGCTTTAGCATATGGTAAATTATTTTGATGTCACATCGTGTAAACAGTTTCCTTTGAAGGTAAAAGCTTCTATATTGCGACTTTATAACAAGAAAACCAAGGAGTGTACTCATTTGTTTTCTGTCTTTGAGTGTATTGAGCCAGATATGCAGATAAAAGACAATCATAACGTATTCGATTTTACTGATAAAGGAAAATCTGAAGAGAAGGTTTATTACACAGAGCGTGTGATGACACTGAATGAAGATTTTATTTCTGATCCAATGTCTAATTTTAAGATACCTGACTATGAGAATAATCTTGATGATTTTCGCTTTATAAACACAAAACTTTATAATGTTCCTGAAAAAGGAACGGGATATTTACTATCGAATGGAAGTAGTGAGAGCGGTCTGTGTAAATTGTTTCCTGATACAAAAAATCCTACTTGGATAAAGGTTTGGATAGACAAAGAATGTGAGACTGTAAAATATTTGAAAGAGAATAGAAGTCTTGTTAGTCAAATAGAGAAAGTTTCACTTACGAATTTGGGCTTCAATATATGGGATTATAAAGATTATATTGGTAGTGTGTTTTTGGTTTGGCATCATAATGAAGTGAAATCAATTGACATAGAAGGTGTGGTGAAACCAAATTTTGGTATCTCGTTAAACTTAGATTTCAGAACAAATGAAAGACCAGCTCTGAAAGTCGAAGTTTGTCAAATTGAACAAAAAGACTGTATTGTAAACAATCATATAGAAAAATTACCGAGACCTGGTTTCAGACAACTTATAAATCTTCTTACACTTCCAGATAATATGACTGTGAAGGTGTATGATGTAGATGACAATCTGTTGTGTTATCATGTTGTTAACGGCATGATACGTCAGTTTGGTATTACGTTAAGATTTCCTTCCAAAAAAGTAAGTGGTGTTAAGGTTCGTGATGCTAAGGGTAATGAAAAACAATTAAATCCTATACAGAAATGGACAAATGAAACAGATGTTGTCGGAGAGAAAATAGATAGTATGAGTAACTATTTTCCAGATGCAGAAAAATAAGAAATATTGACAGGAATAAGGCGTCTGGTCAATTTGTTTTTTTCGATGGGGATAAAACCAAACAGGAAATCAATAAAGAGAATGCTCTGAATTGCGTTATAAACATTTTGAATAAAGCGACCAAGAGATGTATGGTGTGTGATGATTACTTCGACTCTACTGATTTTGGTAGGTTTTTGTATCCAGTACAAAATAGTGATGTGGAAATTAGAGTAATGAGTAGTCTTGGTGATATGGATAAAGATTGTGCTATGCGTTTGGCACATGTTGTGGATCAATATAACGATGCTATTGGTAAAGAGTGTGCTATGGCAAGGATGTTAAGGGGAAATAAATCGGTATTGCATGATCGTTTTATTGTGTGTGATGATGATATTTGGGCTATTGGCGCATCATTTAATGAGTTGGGAGCACGCGCGTCTGTAATATATAAGATTCCTTATGAAGCTGGGTTGGTGATAATACAAAAACTCGAAGAATGGTGGAGTGATGATAATGTATCAGTTGATGTACATAATGTGTCATCGTCTCCAAAGATAGAATTTCACTAAAACAATTCTTATCATTTTGCTCTATGAAATTAGAAAATATAGACAGCAATAAAATATTAGCTTCGTGTAGGTATGCCAATGGAAGTAAAGGTGATGAATTGTTTGGATTATACCATTCGTATGATTTTGAACAATTTGATAAATGGAACATAGTTGCTGATTTGTGGGGATATACAGAATTGCCAGAATGCCTTAGAAATATAATAATATTCAGTATAAAAAGAAAATGCTATGCGCCTTTGGTTATTCGTTTCTTGGAGAAATTGCGTTTCCCTAATCTGCAATGTACATCAATGATGTATATTAAAGATTTTGAATATTTCAAACAGTTGCTTACAATATGGAGTGAAAGTAATGTGAAAAGCAAGTCTGTATTATGGTCAATCTTTGAAATGTGGAATTGGAGGCTTAAAACAACAGCAGAATCACAAAAGGATAGGGATGAATGGCTTAGAGATAAAGCTGTTGATTTAATAATTGATTTTTTGTCTTTCATTTACAAATATAATTGTGCCAAAGACTTTATAAAATGGTTGTTTGCGAAAGGTTATCATGAATGGAGGCATAATTCAATATCAAAGCAATTACTATTGCTTATGGAGGCTAATATGCTTAATGATTGGAATGACAGCATGTTTGACTCTGATAACCTAAATATAGACTACTTGACTTTTGTTGCATGTGAAGTTTATAAGAAATACTCACTTAGCAATGATATAGTAAAAAAAGTTTTAGAGAACTTTAATAAAAGTATTGAGAAGAATAATATAAAAACAACTCTTCCAATTGAAGACAATTCAATTAAGACAATAGAAGCTTATGCAGCAATGTATTGGGTAATCAATGAGAAGAGAATAGAAGCAGCGGTAGAGAAATCAATAGAAGACAAAGCGTGTAAGTTTGAAGGATGGAATATAAGGATAGATTATAATAATGTGCAACAAGAAAGCTTTGTATTATGCTCGCTTTTGTGTTTGATAAAAAATCATATCATAGAAGGAGAACAGAAAAGACATTTGTTTGAAATTGTTTCAGGACATTTGTTTCGACAAATACATGTATGCAATAATATGTGGCAACAATATTATTCCTTAGCTTTATGTATGGGGCGTATAGTTGCCTTGGATATACCTTCTGTTGGAATTGATATTTATGATAAGAAACTGATAGAGATACACAATAATATAGAGAATCTTCTAACAGTTTTCAACTTTACTAATAATTTAAAAATGAATGAACAGAATAAAAAGGTTTTGTTAGACAGATGGAATTATGAAAGAGAAGCATGGGAGGGAAGAAAAAGTACAACAAGTCAATATGCCGACTTTGAGATAATGGAGAAAATAATAGGAATCTTGTAAGTACCTATTACTTTTGTTGTAATCCCCATTCGAGTGGCGACTTAGCGCAGAGCGATACTGTGGTGGGGAACATCAAATACAAATATTTTATGCAAGACTACGGATTAGTATCTATAATCACCCCTACTTGGGCGTGTGCTGCTTTTATAGCAGAAACAATCAAAAGTATACAGGCACAGACTTACCAGAACTGGGAACTTCTTATTCAAGACGATTGCTCTAAGGACAATACGTTGGAGGTTGTTAAGCCTTTTATGGAGGCTGACAAGCGTATTAATTATGAATGCAATCCTAAGAACTCTGGGGCTGCTATAACCCGAAACAATGCTTTGCGTAGGGCAAAGGGACGTTGGATTGCTTTTCTTGACTCGGATGACTTGTGGTTGCCTAATAAATTGGAGCATCAACTGAAGTTTATGGTGGAGAATGGTTATGCTTTCTCTTATCATGAATATACTGAGATGAGTGAGGACGGCAAGGACTTGGGTGTGTATGTGTCGGGTATCAGGAAGGTAAGTAAGTTGGCTATGTTTATGTGCTGCTGGCCAGGATGTCTGGCTGTGATGTACGACAGAGAGCGGATAGGACTGGTGCAGATAAAGGATGTACGTAAGAATAATGATACGGCTCTATGGCTAAAGGTTGTTAGAAAGGCACCTTGTTATCTGCTGAAGGAAAATCTGGCAAGATATCGCCGACGTAAGGTGAGCATAACTCCCAAGCCTTTGTGGAAACGCATTTGGGCACATTATCCATTGTTTCATGTGGCTGAGGAGATGAATCCATTGATGGCTACGTTTTGGACTGTGATGAATGTGGTGGGAAATGGTTGGAAAAAAATGTGGTATGTGAAGAAGCTATGAGAAAGATTGTTATAGATAAAACGGCTTCTACATTGTTGCAACTGTTGCGTATTGCCATAAACAGACGTGCATGTGCTATTACGGATAATGTGGATTGGCTGAGTGTTAAGAGGCTTGCACAGGAACAAGGGGTGCGTGGATTGGCTTATGAGGCTTTGGAATTGTTGAAGCAGGAAAATGCTGAGTGTGCTTGTTTTCCTGACCGAATGACATTGGTGCAATGGTATGCACAGACTGCTTTTGTGGAGAAGATGATTGCACAACATGTGAATTTGGTAAAGGATGTTGTGGGGCTTTGGAAGCAACATGGTGTTAAGACGATTGTTTTTAAGGGATTGGCTCATAGCCGTTATTATCCTAAACCTGAGCATAGAGAATTTGGTGACTTTGACTGTTACTTGATTGATGCGCATGGTTGTTGTGCTTATAGGCAGGGCAATGAGGTGGCTCGAAGAAATGGTCTGATAGTGGATGATGGTTGGTATAAGCATTCGCATATTGCTTATAAGAAACTAACTGTAGAGAATCATCAGTTCTTTACTTCTGCTCGTCGTGGGGGTACGGATAAGGCTTTGCATCAATATATGGTGGAGGCGATAGGTGATGGAAGTAAGCTTGAAAGACTTGATGGAACCGACATTTATGTGTTACCCATAGAGGCGGAGGGCTTGTTTATGCTTTATCATTCGTTGACGCATTTTTTGGTGGAGGGTATTAATCTTCGGCATTTTGTGGATTGGGCTTGTTGGATAAAGGCGAATCAGGACAAAGTGGAATGGAGTGAGTTTTATTTGTTGTGTAAAAGGTTCAGACTGGATGGTTTTGTGGATGTGTTGAATTCTATTGCGGTGAAATATTTAGGCGTAGTGTTGCATGACAAAACTATTTTTACTGACAGTGAGTTTGCAGAGCGAACTATTATAAGTGCTTTGTATGACGATTCTTCTATTTATAATCGTAGTAAAGGGCAATGGTATGAGCGTTTGCATGTGATTGGCAATGCTTTTAAATATTCATGGAAATACAAATATGTGGCACACTATAGTATGATTGGCTATGTGTGGCAGTTTGTGTATGGATTTTTGAGGAGAAAGGAATAAATTATTTTTTGATATGCTGTATGGGTTATGATGCTCATACGGCAGCATTTTGTATTCTATTTATTCAACCTGTTTTATGGTGCAAGTTTTCTTCGAAAAGTAGGCTTGCTGCGCAAGAAAAGTGTGCTCCGCACAAGGCAAGCCCGTTTCTGAAGAATAGCTAATGAAGAAAACGGCTATTCGCCTAGGCCCAATCGCACACCTAAAGGCGTGCGTAGTGCGTAGTTTGATATTGTAATCCGTGTTAACCAGGCATGAGAGTGAGGGGGACAAGCCTCCCCTCACTCTCATACCTGGCTACCTTATCTCACCCCTAACGGGGTAACCCATTAAAATAATACACGAATTGAGGCGTTTTCTGCGTTTGTTATTGTTGATTATCAACTATTTACAATATCATTTTTATCAAAACCATGCAGAAAAACGTGGTTTGTAAAATGATGAAAATCAGTTATATAGATTGCAAAAATGAAATTTTCCAAACAAATAAATCGTTGATTTTTGATTTTTTCCAAACATATAATTTAATCAATTAATATTTATATCATATTATGACAATGAAATTGCGTAATGTGCCTTTCTCTCCGCCTGATATGACGGAGGCTGAGGCTAACGAGGTGCGCGATGCTATAATGTCTGGTTGGATTACAACTGGACCGCGTACTAAGAAGTTGGAAAAGGAGGTGGCTGAGTTCGTGGGTGCGGACAAGGCTGTTTGCTTGAACTCTCAAACGGCTTGTGGCGAAATGGCTTTGAGACTGTTGGGGGTTGGTGTGGGCGATGAGGTGATTGTGCCTGCTTACACTTATACTGCCAGTGCTTCGATTGTGAAGCATGTAGGGGCTACACTTGTTTTTGTTGATGTGCAGAAGGATTGCCTTGAAATGGATTATGAGGCTGTTGAGGCTGCTATTTCTGAGAAGACAAAGGCGATTATCCCTGTGGACTTGGCGGGTATTCCTTGTGACTATGATCGTTTGTTTGCGATTGTTGAGCGTAAGAAGAATCTCTTTACTCCGAAAACGGATTTGCAGAAGATGATTGGACGTGTCGCTATTTGTTGTGATGCGGCTCATGCTTTTGGCGCTTCGCGTAAGGGGAAGATGGTGGGTGCTATTGCTGACTTCTCTTCTTTTTCTTTCCATGCGGTGAAGAATTTTACAACTGCTGAAGGTGGCGCTTTGACATGGAATTTGCCTTTTGGTAAAGAAAAGGTGGTGAAGGACTTGGATAAGTGCAACGAGAATGCTTTTAGTGGTGTGCCTGAGATTGAGGGTGAGACTTGGAATGAGAATCTGTATCGCAAGGCGCAGTTGCTGAGTCTGCATGGGCAGAATAAGGATGCTTTGGCTAAGACGAAGTTGGGCGCTTGGGAGTATGATATTATTGGTACTTGGTTTAAGTGTAACATGACGGATGTGGTGGCTGCTATCGGACTGGTACAGATGCAGCGTTATAAGGGTATGTTGGAGCGTAGACGCAAGATGATTGCGCGTTATGATGAGGCATTGAAACCTTTGAACGTGGCTGTGCTGAATCATTATGATGAGGAGCATATTTCATCTGGTCACTTGTACTTGGTTCGTTTATTGGGCAAGACTCGTGAGGAAACAAACAAGGTGATCGAGAAGATGGCGGAGCGTGGAATTGCTACCAACGTTCACTACAAACCGCTGCCTATGATGACTGCCTATAAGAAGTTGGGGTTTGACATCAAGGATTTTCCGAATGCATTCCACATGTTTGAGAATGAGATTACTCTGCCTTTGAACACGAAGATGACGGATGAGGACTTGGAATATGTGATTGAAAATTTTGTTGAAATAGTATCTAATGGGGTTGCTTAAACCTTGATTTCTTGGGTTCTAATTTTCTGATAACTGTTTGGCTGGTTATTGGTTGGTTAGAACTACCTTTTTTATTTGTTTGTTAACGTTAAGGGCTTGGAGATGAAAATATTGGTTTTTTCTTCAAGCCTTTTTATTCTGTTTTTTATGAAGAGATTGTTTGATATTGTTGCTTCGAGCTGTGGATTGATTGTTTTAAGTCCGTTGTTTTTGATTCTTGCTATTTGGATTAAATTTGATTCTAAAGGTCCCGTGTTTTATAGACAGGTGCGTGTGGGACGTGGAAACAAAGATTTCCGAATATTCAAGTTTCGTTCTATGCGTGTAGGAGCAGACAAGGGGTCGTTAGTGACCATTGGTGGCCGTGATCCTCGTGTAACACGTTCTGGATATTATATCCGTAAATATAAGTTTGATGAACTTCCCCAACTTATAAACGTGTTTATTGGGGATATGAGTTTGGTGGGACCTCGTCCTGAGGTACGTCATTATGTGAATTATTGGACTCCTGAACAGTTGCATGTTTTGGATGTTCGTCCTGGTATTACTGACCCTGCAAGTATTAAGTTTAGAAATGAGAATGAATTGATGGAAAAGGCGGAGGATCCTGAGGATTATTATATTCATGTGATTATGCAGGAGAAAATAAAACTATACTTGGAGTATGTGAAGAACAGCTCGTTTTGGTATGACACCAAGCTTATCTTTGAGACATTCAAGGTTATTGTCACTGAACGATGAGAAGATTAATGTATGCCATTTGGCAATTCTGCAAATATTTATTTGTGCCAAGGAAGGCACATCACCTACCAAATGATTAATGACTATGGAATTTGATAAGGACTTTTTAGGCAAGCTATTTGAGCAAGCCACTATGAACCCCAAATTGCGCCAATGTTTCGACTTGCGCACGTCAGAGGCTGATACAAGTCAGCGTATGTTGATTGCTTTGTTGCCAGGAACTGTTGTACCTATACATCGTCATGAAGACACAACAGAGTCGGTAATCTGTCTATGTGGCAAGTTAGATGAAGTGATATACGAAGAGGTTGTGACATACGAGAATGCTGCATCTGAAGCCCTGCCTATGGGTATAGATACGCAGGATGTAATACGGAAAGTAGAGTATCGTGAGGTGCAACGCATTCATCTTTGCCCAACGGAGGCAAAGTATGGATGTCAGATTCCCAAAGGGGCATGGCACACGGTGGAAGTAATAGAGCCGAGTGTGATATTTGAAGCTAAGGATGGGGCGTATAAAGGATTATGATATACAAACAACCAAGTGGTAATGCAGGTGAATACTATCCAGCTTTCTTTGAAATGAGATTGAAAGTTGACAGTATGATAGACCTAAATACTTGTAGCGATTCTGATTTTGCTCTGTTTTTCCATGAATATGTGCATTTCCTGCAAGATTTAATGACTACATATGGCTTAACAAACTGTTATTATGTAGGAGAATATATCCAAAGTGTAGTAAATGATATTTATCAGAATGAAACCGATGGGAAGATAAAAGTGCCATATTGTTATGTAGACAATAAGGATAACATTCTGATAGAAGAACTGATAAGAAATGTTACGATGGGAGATGTTTCAGAAACGATTCCTAGTCTAACTAATTTGTCATGGGAAAAGGATGCGTTTACCGACATTCCCAAAGTAGAAAGACTAAAAGAAATTACTGGAATTTGTGTATCTGCAAATAATTCTGAGATTTTTTCGTTTGGAGCATATGCAATAAAAGAAAGCATGGCATATATATTGGAACGTCTCTTGACAAAGGATTATCAAAAGTCAGATGATTATCCATATTGTGCGGCAGAAAGGCTTGTAGAAATGGAATATCCTGCATTTGGGAAAAATATATTGAACGTATTAGCATTATGTGATTGCTCATTGATGTTTACCAATCCGTCTCACGTATTTTATGACATCTTGAAGGATATGAAGAAGAAAAACTATATTCCGTTAAAACCTCAAGACTTGTATGAACAACTATGCAACGCTCGTATAGGTGTTGGAGGAACAAAAGCAGATGTGTTTTCTCACTATAAAATAATAGCAGAGGAGGCAAGAAAGAAACTAAAATCATATTTCTATATCCCCAACCACACAGAAATTCATGAGGCATATCATAAGTGGATTGATAAAGTTGTTGATTATGCTATCTACATGCGCACGGAAAATCCTCATTTTTTGATTGATTTGGTTACGATAGGTCAAGCACGTACAAATAATCTGTTTGTGGATATTGTGAAAAACATTGGTACGCCTCTTATGCGCAATAAACGCAATGAGTATTTTAGCGTTAAGCCAAATGGATTTAACGGATTTAACGTAGAGATATTGAAAGCAGTAAAGCAAATCTATAAAATGTTACATGATGGAGAGATTGCTTGTGAGCTATATCCGTGGTGTGATGGTACAGTCGGAATAAATCCAACTTCTGATATATGTCTTAAACAACCTTGGAAAAGATGCGAATTACAAGAGCTTTGTCCAGTTGCTTTGTTATTGAAAAATTGGAATCTGCACAAATACACCTTCGTCCACAAATAACGCAAGAAATTATGGCACACTTTATAGAATTACACATCAAACACAACGGAAATCCGATATACATAAACACAGATGCTATTGCCTTTGTAGAAAATGAGGATGGGCGTGTCTATGTGAATTTCTTGAATCAGCGAATATCAAGCAATGGTGGCAGTAATGGTCTTTCTAACATTTCAAGTTATTGGCAACGAGAAGAGATTGCTGAATCTTATTCATTTGTGAAATCAAAAATAGAGGAGTAAATGGATTTTGTCATACCAATAGACAGTGCAATAAAAGGGTTCTTTGAGCATATGAAGGTAAATCCAAGAACGATATTGTCATCAAAATTTGGTGATGGTAAATCCTATTTCTTGGACAAATATAAAAATACTGATTTTGTCAGTGAACACTTCGTGTTTCTTACCATATATCCTGTCAACTATCAAGTCGCATCAAACGAGGATATCTTCAACTTTATCAAACGGGATATCCTGTTTCAGTTGATGTTGAATGGTATGATAAGTAATCAAGTCGTTGTTCCTAACGATATAGCCTTATGGTTCTATCTCCAAAACAATGGTAAGTCTCTACTTTCAGATTTGCTTTCTTACTTGTCTGCCATTGCGGTTCCCAATGAATACAAGCCGTTAATAATGAGTTGTATGAAGACATTGAAACTGTTTAAGGACATGAAAGTCAAGTTTGAAAAGTTCAAAGTGAATTATGACGAAAATGCCCTCTTGGACGACTTTCTCTGTAAGGTTGACAGCACCACCGTTTATGAGGATGACATTATAACAGCTATAATAAAGAGGTCGATTGAGAATTATAAGCAGCGTACTCATAAAGAGATTGTTCTTGTCGTAGAAGATTTGGACAGAATAGATCCAGCACACCTATTTAGAATACTCAATGTATTTTCTGCTCATATTGACTATTGTTACAAGAGTTTCGTAAAGCCTGATTGCTCTCTTGTTGGTAACAAATTTAATCTTGATAATATAGTCCTTGTGTGCGATTATTCAAATGTGAGAAAAATATTCAAACATTTCTATGGTAGAGAAACAGACTTCAGCGGATACATTGGTAAGTTCCTGTCAAGCATACCATTCAACTACTCGCTTAAAGAGGAACGTGCAAAATACATATTTGAACAATTAGCCGTTATTACAGAATGTCCTGTTCCTCTATTACGAGACCTTATAGGAAAAGACTACTTTTACAGTAAAACAATCCGTGATGTCGTACATGCGATTATAACGGAAGAAAAGAAACAAGACAGTGTAACGGTTGATTATAATGGGCATACGATAGTGCTGTGTCCTGTAATGCTTAGAGTATTATCAGTTATGAGGCGGTTAGGATGGCCTGATGATGGGATGAGAGACATTGCTAAAAATGTCTATGAAAAAAGTCCTAATGATTTTTATGCCTATTTCGCTCCATATATGCTTTTGGCACAAGATGAAAGACAGCATACAGGTGTTTCTATCTATTATCGAGGAAATGGCGGTAGTTATTCTCGTCAAGATGTGATAATTGATGAGGAAACGGGCAAAGGAAGAAGAGGCTATTTGTTTAAGTGTTCGGGCAGAGAAGAAGAAACGGATTTTGCTGCTATTATTGAATGTATGTTGGAATATGTGGCAAAGTAGATACATCTTATCTGCACACATCTGTCTTATTAGGTAGAGTTAACATGGAATATGGAAATGCGACAGAATATAATCACAAAAAGCAACTTCGACAATCCATATAAAACAAAACTAAATGCGATAGAATATGTATATATCCAAAATCCGTATTAAAGGCTACAGAAACTTCAAGGATAAGACCATTGAATTTCATGAAGGAATAAATGTTATTATTGGTCCCAACAATGCAGGGAAAAGCAACTTGTTGCGAGCATTGGATTTGGTGTTGAATACCGACACCTCAAAGAGACTTACTTTATTCGACTTTTGTAGAAATTGCACTATTGATGAATTGAAGGCAGCTGCTCCAAAAGTTAGAATTGAAGTGTTCTTTTGTGAAAGTACTGGAGAAAATCCAGATTCTGAGGATTTGGTAATGGTATCTCCATGTTTGATAAAATTGGAACATCCATACGAAGCTCAAATAACATTTGATTACCTATTACCAAAGGAGGATGAAACAGAATATTTGCAATCAGTCATAGGCGTTTCAGATCCCAATGTGATTTGGAATATTATAAGAGATGAATATTTGAGGAAATATATTCTACGTACATGGGCAGGAAATCCTTCAAACCAAATAAAATTGGATGGAGATACTGTTGACAAAATCGATTTTGAGTTCCTTGGTCCTATAAGGGATGTTGAAAGAGATCTTTTCTCTGGTAAATCTCCAATACTTAGAGAAGTCTTGAATTTCTTTATTGATTACGAGATTAAATCCGATAAAACGAAGTCAAAGGATGAACAGAAAACAGAATTAAAGAACAAACATGTTGAATTCACGGAAAGTGTTGAGCCTTCCTTAGACAAAGTAAAAGAGCGTCTGACAAAAGGAAAAGAACAAATACTTGACTATGCAAAACAGACTGGAGCTTCAGATTTTCATGGAGCTGTCCCCGATTTTAGCGGAACGCTATCAGAGCCTGATTTCTTAGCAGCTCTTCAACTGATGATAAAGCATAAAACGGGAATAGACATTGCTGCAACACACAATGGCTTAGGATATAATAACCTTATATATATGTCGTTATTGTTAGCAAAGATGCAAGCAAATGCTGATGAAGGATATTATAGACAAAATGCAAAAGTATTTTCGGTATTGACTATAGAAGAGCCTGAAGCCCATTTGCATTTGTCCCTTCAGTATAAATTCTTGAAATACTTGATAAATAAGCAATTGAATAAGAAGAAAGTTCGTCAGTTGTTTGTTACTACACATTCAACAGAAATAACTTCTGCTGTATCATTGGATGAACTAATATGCTTGTACAATGACATGAATGGTGAAGTTTCTGTAGCATATCCAGGCAAATTGTTTGGAGACAATTCTGATGACAAAGAATCTAAACAATATGTACAACGATTCTTAGATGCGATAAAATCAGATATGTTGTTTGCAGACAAAGTGTGTTTTGTTGAAGGAAAGGCTGAAGAATTACTCGTTCCTGTATTTGCTGAATATATGGATAAAAGCCTTGAAGATGGGCATGTGGCTATTATAAGTACAGGCGGACGTTATTTTACTCATTTTTTGAAGTTGTTTGACACAATTCGTGATACCTCTGCAATATCCAAGAAAGTGGTCTGCCTTACAGATAGAGATCCTGTATGGAGGGAAGAAGACAAGGGTTCATTTGAGTGCTGTTATCCTTTTGAAAAGGATAAAGAAGGCTATGAATACCAAGAACACTCTGACGATTTAATCAATGCATACAAAGACCATCCCAACATAAAGATATATAGTCAGGATGCAAATAAAGGCAAAACCTTGGAATATGATTTGATGTTGCATAATTCCACATCAGATATACTTTTGGTAAAAGGGTTGTCAAACAAAGATGAGATAAAAGATATTCAAGCAACAGACTACCCAGCCTGTTTGGAAAAATTGCGTAAATCAAAAGAAAATGAACGCATTAAAGAAGCCTTGAAAGATTGTTCATGGTCAGACGAAGACAAAAAGAAAGCATTATTGGCCGCACGTTATCTAAATTCTGTAGGCAAGGGCGAAAATGCATTGGAATTATCCATTGTATTGAGAGATAACTTATCTAAACAAGGAGGAGAAGGCAAGAAATTCATAGTACCCCCATATATAGAAGAAGCATTAACATGGCTGTTACAGTAATCGAGTCAAACACTCCAATAGATACGGAGCAACATTTTCTTGTTAAGGCTGGCCCTGGTGCTGGTAAAACATATTGGATAATTCAACATATAAAACATGTTTTATCTACGTCTAATCGTCTTGGAAAGATTAAGAAAATAGCTTGTATCACATATACAAATATAGGAGTTGAAACCATACATAATCGCTTACCTGATTGTGCAGGAAGGGTTGATGTTTGCACCATACATAGTTTTCTGTACGATAATATTATCAGACCTTATTTTCATTTCATTGCAGAAGAAGAGGGCTTTGCTATAGACAAACTGAAAGTTATTGATGATACAATAATGAAGGGATGGAAAACCCTACATGATATAAAAGATACCATCAATAAAAAATTCTATGATGATGACAAATTAAAGGAAGCACTATCTCTTTCAACATGGCGATTTGTAAACGGAATTCTGAAGTTTAAACCGCCATATCCAATAAAGAGTTCTCGCTATCCTATATCGCAATCTTTTTATGATGAATACAAAAAATACACATGGAAGCGTGGTGTTATGCACTATGACGACGTGTTATATTTTGCATACAAACTAATCGAAAAATATCCTTTTATAGCTCATGCTATAAGTGTGAAATACCCATACATATTCATTGACGAGTTCCAAGATTCCACACCAGTTCAGGTGGAAATACTAAAGAAAATGGCTTCCACTAATTTTTCTGTAATAGGTGTAATTGGAGATAAGGCACAGGCAATATATGGATTTGCTGGCACAGACCCGAAATTGTTTGACAAGTTCTCGCTTAAGGGAATGAAAACATATGAAATACAAGGAAACAGAAGGAGTAGTGAAGAGATAATAGCCTTACTGAATAAGATACGCTCCGACTTACAGCAACATTCGGTAAATAATATACATTCAGAAAAGCCTATTTTATATGTTGGCGATGTCATATCATGTTACAATGATTTCAAAACGCAATGTGGTAATACAAACATAACAACATTGTCATACGCAAAAGTCACGTCCAATGCATTGAGAAAGCAAATCGGGCAAATACCGCAAAATGAAGATTTGTTCAATGTTATACAAGACAGTAATTGGGACAGAATAAAAGTATTAAGAAATAGTGTGACAGCCATAGAATATGCTTTGACAGGCGCTATTAAGGATGCACTAAAATCAATAAAAAAAATTGTAGATGATGAGCACAAACAAATAATGCTGATTAGTAGAATGCTTAAAGATTATGACACATATAAAAATCAAAGTCTTGAATTCTTTTTGAATTATCTAAAAGACGATTTAAAAATAGAGGTAACAGGTCTAAGAAGTGGTACTGCTAAAAACTTTTATTCAAGTAAAACTTATTCGGATTTTGCTTTGTATGTATCATCGCCAGATATAAAAAGTTTGAAAGATAAAACTATTCACAAAGCAAAAGGTGATGAGTTCGAAAACGTCCTGGTTGTATTGGGAGAAGAAGCGAACATTAAATTTTTAACAGAACCTAAACTTGACGGCACAAAAGATGAACAAAGAGTATATTATGTTGCAGTTAGTCGTGCCGCTAAGAGATTGGCTATCTGTGTTCCAACATTATCGCAAGAGAACGAGAACACATTAGCAACATTGCCAATAGATATAAAGCGAGTATAAAACAAACAAGATTAAAACAAAACAACAGAATAAATAAAACATGCACAAAGACTCATTCGATTTCGTCTACAATGCCGAAGGCGATTATTACGATTTAGTTGTAGACAAGAAAATACAGAAAGTCGTAGAAGAGCTGAAGGCATTGCCTCATGAAGTACAGTTGAAGACTTGCCTACCTGGCGTGCTCTCCTCTAAGTAGAATAGGTTTACGTGTTTCGTGTGAAGCCCATTCTGATAGATATTTATCTATAATTCTCTTGTAGTACATAGAATTTCGTAAATTGTTGTATTTCAGCTACAAAGATAATTGAAATAAAATTATCCAAACAAATAAAACGTCGAAAATAGACATTTTCCAAACAAATAAATTGCAAAAAATAGACATTTTCCAAACAAATAAATTGCGATTTTTTCTGCTTGAATTGCTGAGACGCAGCCAATAAGGACGATAAAAGCCCGCGCATTATTGGATGCAAAACCATGCAGAAAAATATTATGTGTGTTCCCAACGACATGCCTATTCTATGAAAACGGCTGTTCGCCTAGGTGCAATCTCACCCATAACAGGGTGACCCGT
>ERZ1026870.211-NODE-211-length-37330-cov-108.622535_pt1 | contig 37330 bp, 36 predicted proteins | sample MGYA00380165_ERZ1026870 | MGnify/ENA primary metagenome ERZ1026870 (study PRJEB33269, sample SAMEA4719801) | human gut metagenome | biome: human-associated habitat; feature: organic feature; material: feces | place: Cameroon | collected 2013-10 ...
TTGTAGTCACGATTCGCCGAGACAAACAGTCTTCTAACGTGCGACCAGCAACATACATGAGTACAGTCCTTCAACTTATTGAAGTAAAGGTATGCTGCATAGGCATCCGTCACCTTGGTGTCAACTCATCCTTGGTCTTACCTGTGTTTACCGACTTGTCACCAGTTTGCTTCTCATTGTTCTTGCCATGCATCTTACGCCTACGGGCTTGCAGTTCTCCAGTAAGCTTGTCAACCTGAGCCTGCAAACCGGCAATCTTACGATCTGCCTCTGCCTGTAGTTCCTTCTGCTTATTACCCAAGGCAATATTGGCATCCAGAAGTGTCTGGACAGTCTGAACCAATTCCTTTATCTGATCTAGATATTGCTTACGTTCCATATCCGATAATCCATTACTTGCCGAAGAATTGTCTACCTCCAGCAAGTAATTGGAATGCATTATCATGCGCTCTATGTCTATATGTATATCTGCCATAATATGGCATGGCTACGAGATACTTCCACTCCAACACATAAATTGGAAGGACACCTTCAAACTCTAGACGGACAAAACTCATGTTCTTGTCAAACTTATGATAATACATCTGACACTCATTATGTTCATGTCTGAATTACCCTGCTTGGATGGTGTTGGAATTGCACTGGTTGAATCTGGCGCACCTGCAACAACACACTCCACAACATTTGGAGCCTGGAAATTCTTCTTGTACCACTTCTCAAATACATGATAAGGAACTCCATTGGATTCGAAAAATTGATTTACCGATATGCCTGCTGGTACCGCCTCCACTTTATAGCGTTGCCACAAGCTCTCAAGATCTTTACTACTTATTGCCATACTTATAACATTTAATGTTTAACATGGCGCAAAGGTAATACTTATCTTTCAAACCGCCAAAATAGGGGTTGGATGCTTACCCATTATTTTTACTATATTATATGGTCTTTTATCTCCTGCACTATCTCACTTTCTCCATTTTCATCCACCACATGAACCGTAACTTTTGAAATACCGCCAAGGTCATTGCACACATTCCTTATCGTACCCTGCATCTTATCTCTATCATCTTGACAGCAGAAAGCGAATTGGCATAAACCAGCTTCGTTCATCAACTGAAAATCATAATTGTTGTTGTTCCCATGATGTGGGATTTGGATCCAGTCAATCCACATTTTTCCCGATATACTTCCAGAACACCTTCATTCTCTCGGGAGTCTCAGTCAGAGCCAAGTTCTTGGTAATCACGAAATAGATGAAGCGGAACTTATATACCGTCCAATACAATACCAGAGCTAAAGCCAATTTTCCAACCATCGAGAAAAACAAAAAGTAGAAATTGAGCTTTTCCAAGTAAAGGCATGTTTTATCATCCAAGACAGGCGAAGAGACCTGAACATCGAATATGCGATAACTCCTATCCGGACCAACAACCTCATAAGGTATTGTCGCCACAGCAACACCATCCTTGATGCAATCCCAACCACTAGCTATCAGTTCCAATGGCGCAAACACTTGCGCTATGGCAAACATATACACAAAAATATTCAGGAAGATTGGTATTTGCAGATAATAGCTATTCATCTTTCCCAACACCAACACAAAAGTGAAAGTGGAGAACAGACCAAGAGCCAAACTCACCAAGAGCATCGGTACAAAAGCATCCTGCACCGTTGGAATAGATGCAGCACGGATAAACAACGCCAATATCGTAATAATACAGGAAGAAAGGAATATCGCACCCAGCCTAAAATCTGCCGAGCTATAATCCTGCCTGTATTCCTTTGATATAGTCACATTGTTCAGTACCAGATAGATATAAAACAGTATGATGCTACCCGCAATCTCCATGATACACCTGAAGACAAACATATTATAGGTATAAGACGCAGAGGACGCCTTGTCTCCTGTCACACCCACCAACAGCATTACCCCATTGTAGAAGAACCAGACCAGCCACAAGATCATCCATCCCTGGTAAAAGCGAGCCACAGAATGCTTGATGGTCGCAAATCTTTCCTTCATCGGAAAGTCTTCATCATCGGTTACATGGCAATCCCTTTTGAAATAGGTAAGAACCAAGTTTTCCTTTTGCTGCAACCTCTTCACTATCTTGTCCTTGCGCCCCCAAAGATAAAAGAAGACGATGCCTACAAAAAAAGCCTGAAAGGCATAAAGCAAGTTCGTGTATTCCGTCAAGCCCCAACTTGAAGAAGAAAAATTAAAATCCTTGAAATAAGCCAGAACGGTAAACGTCGTAGCTATTATCGGACATAAGACGGTAAGTATCAACGACCACTTTTCGTCTTCCCACCATTGCTTGTAGCCACCATTCATATCTTTCATACGCCTTTTAATCTAAGTCATAAAATGTTTGCTCATCCATATCCTCCAACTCCACGATGTTTGACTGAAACTCAAACTTGCAGAAACCATTGCTGTCGTAATTCTCCACACATCTGAACAATTTATTCACGCTCTTCACTTTTCCACAGTACATCTTGCTCGGAGTATTGGTATAGCCGGCAAACTTCTCCACAAAAATCAGAGGATGTCCATCCTCATCCTTCTTGGTGAAAATCACATTGTCAGCCAGGGCATGCAAGGTAGGATATAGCTTGCTTGTCGTGTCGCAGAGGATATACAGGATGATGTCATTCACACGGCAAAGTTCCGCCAAGGCAGCAAGAAACAGACCATTGCCCTCCAATCTTGGAAAACAGAAGTCCAAAATCTGCAAGTCATCAATCACGATTCTTCTTATTTTCTTCTTTTGCTCATCATCGTATGGCACCTCTATCTGTTTCTCCAGATAGTAGAGAAATTCCTCTGGTGTGATGTTACCCATACAGATATTCATAAAGTGAATGTAATGATAGCAATTCCTGCAATATTTTATATCCTTTCCCGAATACCTGGCAGGACAAATCAACCTTCTTCTCATCACCGACTCCTCCTTGTTCATCATGATGATGAGAGTATGGTCCTTGGTAGATGCTGAACCAAAGATACCGCCAAACGTCAGAAAGCGCTTGTAAGTATTGGCCTTGCCCACAACAGCAGTCACAAACCCGGCGTTACCATACATATATTCGTTTTCAATGAAGTCATCCTCTTCCTTCGACTTATGGATAAGATGGCGCAGCGGATTGACAGGAATGAAGATCTTGTTCAGCAAATCTATCGACATCACCTCCATGTAGTTTTGTGGATACAAGGAGAAGAAAGGCTTGTTCTTTTCCAAGTCCTCCATATAATCCTCGTATGTAGTCGTGGTCGGAGTGTCGATATAGTACTTTTGCAGCTTCATATATTGCTGGTAAGTCTCCGTCACGGCATCCGCATGAGTATATACCAAGGCACGTTGCAGATACCTTCGCTCATGCAGATACAATTCCTTGCGAGGGTATACCTCTATGCCAAACTCACGTTTCTTGTATTGATGCTGTCCTTGGAAGAAATCCTGGAAGTCACACTTCACGATTTGCAGATACTTCAACACAAACCTATGATCTATCTTCTGCGACAAGTCAATAATCATGTTGGCTCGCTGTTCAGGTATCTCTGCTGAAGAATCAACGCAAAGAACAGCAACCTTTGCCGATCTCAATCCGTTCAATATATCTTCCACGGCATGACGGCTCAGTTTCTTTTCACACGATACATCCACCGCCACCAAACTTTTATATGGGTCTATCACATTGGGAACCTTCCACAGTTTGTCCACCCACCTCATATCGAAAGGCAAGAAGCGCAATCCTGTATACTTATAGAACAAGTCTTGCTGCTGAAGGCATAACTTGCTATATTCTCCTATAGAATGCCATCGTCTCACGTATAGCTGATTATATCTATCATCATCCGAAGCCAAGCCAGACTTCATGTGTAGCGAGTTCGTTCTTCGGTTATAGTAGATGATACCATCCCCAAGCAAGCTGTCCGTCTTGCCTGCCACAGCCACGTATGGAATATTTACATTCATAGAAATACCTTGACATAGAATCCGAGAGCAATCAAACAGGAGATTGGAGAATATGTTCGACCCCAAACTAACCGAAGTAGTTTTCGAAGCCTTCTTTCTGAGAATCTCCTGAATGGACGAAGATATGAAATAATCTAGGAACAAGTCATCCAACTTATTCTTTTGGTAATAAGTTGAATACATGATAGGTTCATTGTTCCATCCATTCTGAAACGCCGGATAGTTAATCTTGCTCCTTTCAATAGCCTGAGCTATACCATATAGCATTTGCATGGCAAGCATACACTTGTCATTATCATCCTCGTTACCCTTGATGATTATGACCAGGGGCATCGCATTCAAATCAATGCCGCCATAGAAGACCTTATCAAATCCTCGTATACCAGTTGGCAACTTAGGCAAGCACTTTAGCAGTTCTTGTTGACTCATATTTTCTTCCATTGTTAGTTGTTTAATTCCTTTGTTTCCATAATTCTGATATTTAAGAATTCGGATTAAAAGGTAAATACTTAATGTGTTAAAACCTTACACAGAAATGGTAATATACTCATATTCTACAGTTCCTATTTCAGCAGACACGGTATTTCTCAATGATGTAGCCATATTACTTAAATATTTGGTAATTCTTGAATTATTTTTCCCTCTAACAGCTTGCCATTAACATGCTTATTTCTTTTTATGCCATCTGCTCCCCAAGTTCCCCATTGCTTAAAGAAAAATGGTATATGCCTATCTTCAGCTTGTCGCTTTACATTCAAAGCCCACTCCTCCTTCATTGGTCTTGCTTGCATACCACTTTCACCACCAACAATTATCCAATTGATACCACGTAAGTCCATATTTCCCAAATCTTCAACTAAAGGTTCGCAAGACAAGAACCGAACTGTAGCATTGATGTTTCTTATAAAGTCAATTCTTTTAATTGATGATTTACACTCCACCGTAACACCTATCCAAGCGTTATGAGGAATTGAATGATTAGAAAAATATGTCGCCATTCTTTCGGCTCGTTTTGTCAGAAGTTGATAACGATGTTGAGGAGTTTTCTCTATTATTTCCATCACCTTATCTATAAAGGCATCAGAAACTTGCTCATGAAACAAATCACCCATAGAGCAAACAAATATCATTTGTGGTTTACTCCAACTTAAAGGCTCTTTTAAACACTCTTCATGAGTAGTAACTTGAAATCCATTGTTATATTTTGTTTGTCCCATGGCTTTCAATCGTCGAGCCATCACTTCTGCATAACAATGTCGGCATCCCTCTGATACCTTACTACACCCTGTAACAGGGTTCCAACTTTTATTAGTCCATTCTATCTTCGAATTTGCCATTACTAAAAATCAAGAATGCAGTCTTTAGAGATCAGGACAGTCACTCCGTGCTTTTTATTATCTGTAAATACTGCATGAATTTTACCATCAAAAACTAATTTTCTAAGAGCTTTCGTATAATGGCTCAAACAATATTTGGTATTAACTTGATCATTCTTGAATAAAGTTAATGCATCAATATGCTTGCCCTTATACTTCTTATATAATTCATCCGCAAGTTTTTCAATGTTATCTGCAGTATCATCAAACAAAGAAGAACTCGTCATACCTATAGATCTAGGATTGAAAGTATAAGTATGAATACCATCAAAAACTGTACCTACATTAGCAAAATCATTATAAATGGTTTTAACTAGTTCATACCCTTTTGCACCTTTTGTAAGATGAATTATAAAATGACTCGTTGTAGCCATATCTTCCTCCTGAAATTGAAAAGCCGTATAATAAACTTTCTTTTTAAGGATTAAGTTGAATTCGCGTCCTAACATATCTACAATATATGCAAGTCTAGATAATACTGAAGTTTGATTGGATTTTCCCAAACGGACTTCATTATAGGAAATTGGGAAAATATCTTTGATATGTTGCAAAAAAAGGTCATTATCCATAGCTGGGTTAATTCTCTTTGTATTCAAAAAAAGAAATATTTCATTACCCCAGTTATTTAGAAATTCAGCCAAAACCTTAGTTTTAATGCCTTTATATCCAAAGGGATCAAAAAATAATAAAGCAGGGCTTAAATTTTTACCATCCTTCATTGTGCTTCTCTGCAAATACATTTCCACTCTTTCACATTCTCCAATTATACGATCAGCAAAGAAAGGTTCATGTCCAAAAGTTCCTCTCGGATATTTTTCCAAAAAGTTTTTTTCTAGAATCTCTTTATAATTCTTATCATTAAATTGCATTCTTACAATAGCTCTCAATTGATCATTACGATAACATTCATCAGCAATCATTAGAGGCGTTGACTCATGACCATCATCATAAATTCCAGGACCAGAAAACAAATCAATATACCTTATTTCCGGTTGCGGATTCTTAAGCAATATCTTGCAATATTGTGGAAAATATGTAGATACAATTTTTGCCTTTACGTAGGATGAAGGACTCTGACTATTAAAGAAATTACTATTCTTTTCCATTTATGCTTATTATTATTTTATTCGAGGCGCTTTTACTAAATCTATATCCTTCACCTTGAAGAATCTCTTTACTTTGCTGGAATTACAAGAATCACAAGTAGGAGTAATATATAGAGTTGTATCCTTATATTTATGAACGTGAGCACCATGCACCCTACCAATTGGTACAATTTTACCACAACAAGGACATACGAATGTCTTTTTCGACAAATCTATAGTAGATTTTTTATCTTGATTTTCTTTCCAAAAATCAATCATGCTTCCTGCTGTGACCGTGTTGTCTGCATTGATGACATAATTTTCATCAAGATAATGTCTAAAACCTAGAGCATCATCAAGAGAAATACCTGGAGCAAACCGGGTAACCTTATCATAAATACCATCTACCTTATTTCCATCCAAGTCACCAACCAGCCAAAAATCACCATCTCTTGAGATTGTTAATCCTACCGGTGCATTCATTGGAACTTTTGTAAAAGCATTAAGATCATTCTGATATTTTTTGTATTGCTCATCCGTTAGAATTTGCGGATAAATACAAGGAATATTCATTTCCCATAAAATCAATTCATTCTTAACGCAACTATTTAAATGTTTAAAACGATAATTATTCATACCACAAAATTTATACAATTATTAATGAAAAATGGACTACTAAGCTCCATCTCAAAGAAGTCACTTAAATAAAAAGGAGATAAGAAGCCATTCGCCTGATATATCGTTATTTTTTATTCTTCATCCTCCAGAAGAAGTGCCATGTTCTGAAGATTGGCTCACTTAGAGCCTCTGTTGGATAATATCGCACGAAGTGCATATTTCTCCATATCTTCAAGAAGTACTTCTTAGCCATTCCTTGTTGTGTGAAATGCCCATACTTGGTGAAGTGCTGTCCGAAATTGCCCCCATTCAGTATTTCTGTTAACAACAACTTTCCTCGTTTTTCATCCATTGGAGCAATCATCTTCTCCTCTGATAGTCCCAACGCCTCATGCAGCACATACATCACCGCCCCTGCAAACTTCCACAATCCAAGATATTTCAATTCTCTCTGCAAAGTATCCCTAATCACTAATAACTCATCATTATTCACTACATAGTAATAGTCAATGATTTGTCTCATTCCAATCCCTTCATCAAAGAAATGGTGATACAGATGCGTCAGCTGATAAATTACATTGAATGCCGTCGTTGGTATAGCGATTTCTCCAATACCGTCAGGCAGGCTAACAACATTTGAGCATTGCAAATCTGCATTCCGTTTGAACCATTTCTGCAAACGTGCATTATAGATAGGATTATTCATTGTGCAAGGGAAGAAATGCAGCTCTACCGGTACTCCATCTACAGAAGTTTCTATATGTTGATACCTTATATCATCCCCAAGTTTAAAATGCTTCTTGGCATATCCCGTTATCTGTTCACGGCTTGCATTCACCCATACATCAATATCTCCAGGATTTCGGGAATACGCATTTAGATACATCAAGGCATTCCCTTGTCCTTTCAATATACAGCATCGCAATCCATCTTCTCTAAACTTTGAATAGAGTTTAGCTGCAACTCCATTCACCTTCACGTTCTGCCTACGTATTTGCTGTGCCTTAGCCATCCAAGTTATCAGTAAGTCTCTTTCTATCGGATTTTTCTTTAACTCTTCAGGATACTCTTCTCCCAGCCGTTCAATACCATCAAAACATATTCCTAAAATTGCTTGCTTAGAAGCGAAAGTATATAGTTGTCGCCAATCCATATTGGCGACAACCATACTCATGTCAACCTTGTCTCCAAGACTGTACATTAAAAACAAAAAAATGGCTGATGATTGTGCCATACCATCATTCACAAGTTATTACTTCTTGTACATATCTTCATAATACTTCTGATACTCCCCAGAAGTAACATGATCCATCCATTCCTGGTTATCGAGATACCATTTTACCGTTTCCTTGATACCCTCCTCAAACTGGAGAGATGGCTCCCAACCCAATTCCTTCTGCAACTTTCTAGAGTCGATGGCGTAACGCATATCGTGACCCTTTCTGTCTGTTACATAAGTGATGAGATCCATATCCTCGCCTTCCTTTCTGCCGAGCAATCTATCAACGGTCTTGATAACCACCTTGATGATATCGATGTTCTTCCACTCGTTGAAACCGCCGATGTTGTAAGTCTCGGCAATCTTACCCTTGTGGAAAATCATATCGATGGCACGGGCATGATCTACTACATACAACCAGTCGCGCACGTTCTCACCCTTACCATATACTGGCAATGGCTTGCGATGACGGATATTGTTGATGAACAGCGGAATCAACTTCTCAGGGAACTGGTATGGACCATAGTTGTTAGAGCAGTTGGTCACGATGGTAGGCATACCGTATGTATCGTGGAAAGCACGGACGAAGTGGTCTGAGCTTGCCTTGGATGCAGAGTATGGAGAGTGAGGATTGTACTTGGTAGTCTCCAGGAAGAACTCCTCGCCGTAAGCCTCGTGGTTCTTACCGCTGGATGCCTTGGTGGTGAAAGGAGCAGGAATGCCCTCAGGATGAGTCATCTGCAATGCACCGTAAACCTCATCGGTAGAGATGTGGTAGAAACGCTTGCCCTCATATCCCTCAGGAAGACTCTCCCAGTAAATCTTGGCCGCCTGGAGCAGAGACAGGGTACCCATCACGTTGGTCTGAGCGAAAGTGAATGGATCCTTGATACTTCTATCTACATGGCTCTCGGCAGCGAGATGGATGATGCCATCCACCTTGTAGTCCTGCATCAGTTTCAACATCAGGTCGAAATCACAGATATCACCCTTAACGAAAGTATAGTTAGGCTTATCCTCAATGTCCTTGAGGTTAGCCAGGTTACCAGCGTATGTCAACTTGTCGAGGTTGATGATGTGATACTCTGGGTATTTGTTCACGAAAAGCCTTACTACGTGTGAGCCGATGAAACCAGCACCGCCTGTGATAATAATATTCTTCATCTTCTTAGTATTCTAAATTCTTTTTTAATGTTTGATCTTTCTCTTCAAGGATTGAAAGGAGATACTTGCCATAGTCATTCTTCAACATAGGCTGTGCGTTCTCTCTCAACTGTTCTGCGGTAATCCAACCCTGACGGTATGCGATACCTTCCAAGCAAGCCACCTTCAAGCCCTGACGTTTCTCCAAGACCTCGATAAAGGTAGATGCCTCTGACAGGGAATCATGTGTTCCGGTATCAAGCCAAGCAAATCCTCTAGCCATAGTCTGAACCTTCAGCTGCTTATCCTTCAGGAACTCCTGGTTTACGGTTGTGATTTCCAACTCGCCACGAGCGGATGGCTTGATATGCCTTGCCACTTCCACCACCTTATTAGGATAGAAGTACAAGCCCACCACCGCATAATTGCTTTTTGGATGTTCAGGCTTCTCTTCGATGCTCAAGCAGTTGCCCTGCTCATCAAACTCAGCAACACCATATCGCTCCGGATCGCTCACACGATAACCAAACACAGTAGCCTTGTTGTCCTGCTCAGCATCTACTACAGCCTTTGCTAAAATCTGGTTCAATCCTGCACCATAGAAGATGTTATCGCCCAACACGAGGCAAGCACTATCATTGCCGATAAACTTCTCGCCGATGATGAAAGCCTGTGCCAATCCATCTGGCGATGGTTGCTCGGCGTACTCAAACTTCACGCCAAACTGGCTGCCATCACCCAACAATCGTTTGAAACCAGGCAAGTCAAACGGAGTTGAGATAATCAAAATCTCTCGTATGCCTGCCAACATCAATACCGAGATAGGATAATATATCATCGGTTTATCAAAAATCGGAATCAGCTGCTTGCTGATACCCTTGGTGATAGGATACAATCGTGTACCACTACCACCTGCTAATACTATTCCTTTCATAATACATCACTATTACTTAAAGCTATACAACTTCGAGTTATAATCCAACTCCTCAATAAACTTAATGACATCTATCGAATTGAGTCGTTTATCATACATCAGTTGACAATATACATTACAATACTCATTGAAGATATTTGTAGCAAAGATTCCGGCATCATCCGAACCTAATACGATTGGCGGAATCGGTTTATGCTCAATTTTTCCCCAACGATACCAATTATATAGGTGATAAGATGAGTAAGAATGATGATGACCTATCATCACATTACTTGTAGGCAAAGTCTCAATCACAATCTCTTTGTCATGCATTTGCTGGAGAACCAACAATTGAATAGCCTCCAATTCCTGCACATCAAAGAACTCACAAGTATTCACCTCGATAATCTTATCATAGAGACTATCTTTTGAGCCTCTCAATTCCCAATACTTTTTCAGCAAACGTTTTTCTTCAGACAACTCAGCATCCTGCTTATCCATGACTTCCTTAGGATTAAGACCTCTACTCAACCAAGCCTTTACCTGCATAAATGGAGAGTAATACTGCCCATACACTTCAAAACACAGGTTATTGATGCTGTTAGTCAACATCCCTATCTTCTTCTGCAAAGACAAGTCACCAGAAGTCTCTATCAAATGATAGGCAAATACCAAATCATCAAGATACTCGCCTTGTCTTACCAACAACCTATCACCCACGTTATCTTTCCAAAGAGAAGCCGACACGCCCAAAGCCGCAGCGTGACCTATTCTATCACCTCGTTGCAATCCAAGTAACTCTATTGCCTCCCATACAGCTCGTATTCCACCTAGCAAATGGAAGAAATCCTCTCCTGCATGAAAGGTAAAATGAGAAAAACCACCTTTTCTTAATCTAAGATAAACCTGAGCAAATACTTCTGGAGGCGTTGAAAATTCACTAGAAGCAGCATCAACACCAACTAGAACAGCACCCTCTTTTCCACCTTCATTTTTAAGACAAACCAAGGCATCAGCACGCTTCTCTAAACCCATTCGATATTCTTCAAAGAAATATTTACCATGACGGCCACTGATAGATTTTATAAAATGGGTGATTAAAAACAAATCCGACAGTTTACCTCCCTTTCGTTCTTTTACTTGTTGTTGATTAAAAGCTTCCCAACTACCTATGATTTTGCCTATAGTCTTGGCAAGTCCTTTTTTATTTGAAATAGGCGCAAATCTTCCCTCCAGCATCTTGATGTTGGTCAAATCATTTCCAGCCAGCTGAAGATAACGACAACTTTCCTCAAACCTCTCACTGACCATTCTTACGCCTCCCAAAGTATATTTATTAAACTCCTCAAAGCCATAGAAATGGGATTGCATAACACATAGGCGATTCAACAATCCATTTATCAAGATATAGAAATGAAGCAAATAAGCTGTCACATCATCCTTGGGATAGTGCTTCAAATAGGACAATACATAAACGTAGAACATACATTCCTGCTGCATTCTATTGCCAGCTACTATAGCATCCATTGGATGTATTCCCACATATGAGTTGATTTTATCTTCATCCATACAATCCTTTAATACAGTTTCTTGATAAGCAATATTCCTGAAGCAATGATCAGCTAATACTTTTCTTATATAATTGGCATCATAAGCTAGCCTCTTTAGTTTTAGGGGAGTTACCAAAGTCGAGAACTGTTCGAACAGTTCTTTTACCTTAGGATTAACCAGCTTTTTATCTAGACCACCTATAAATTCAGAGGGTTTATCCAGAAAGTCCTGCCACAGATGATCAGACTCTATCGTTCCATTCAGGTGAATATGAAGATCATACATGCCATCATGACTTTCCTTGAAATCCTCCATCTGCAAAATATAAGGATGAAGCAAAGCTGTATATTTCACGTTAGGAAGAACATATCTCTCATGATAAACTTTCACATCTTCCACATTCAATGGGCAAGTATTATCATGACATAGTTTTGCAGCTATCAATAAGAGCGGAGAATAAGCAGGTAATAACAACTGCCATTCATTTTGCTTTTCCGCCCTTACATACAGCATGTTCTCTCGTCTTTCAATATACTCATCAGCAAACTCTGGCAAGCCAACGATTAGCATATCCGCCAAGGAATCCAACTTAGCGAAACACTTTTCTTTCAGCAGCCGATAATAATGGTCTGGTACAAATATATTTTCCTTGCGTTCCAACTCAAACAAGCGACGTTGCACATCCTCGCATGAAGCAACATTTCCTTCCATATATTCTCTGAGAGAAGTCTCGTCACAAAGCAAGTGTCTAAAGAGAGATTTTGTTTGCATAAGCTATCTCATTTGACTTTTTAGCGTTACCTGATCCAAACATGCATTTACATTAAACGGCAAAGAAGCAGCATCCAAGCCCATGATTGTTTTCATATTGGCAACCGAAGTTGGATCTATATACGGATAAATCAGCGGACAAGTTATTAAGGCCTTTGTCAATGGTATTGCTTCTGAAGCCTCGTTCTCATAAATAAACTTCAAATTATTCTCTAACACAGTTCCTGAGGTTCTCACATTGTTCAAGTTCAACCCATCAATCGCTTGCGCATTCTCTTTTTTGCTGACAAAATCATAGTTTACTAATGCCTCCTCCACCAACATGGCATTCAGCAATTCCAATAGAGACAAGGATGTAATCTTTCCAAGCTTTACTTTCACAAGTCTATTGTCCCCATCTTTCTCCTCTTTCAAGCTCTGATAGATATTTCTCTGAGAATAGCAAAATCTCGTAGCTATCTTCCCAATCACAAAAGGAGCCTCTTGTATATTATTCACACGACCTATCCATTCCTCTAGCTCTGTCTTAAATCGTGCAGTATTTTCCTCCAACTGTTCCTCTGCAGGCTCTGGCAGATCTTCATTCTCATTATCTTTAGAGCTAGATGCCTTATCAGAAACTTGGTAGCTTCTAAGCAGAGACAGTTCATTAAAAGTAGTCATCACGTCATTTCCCAACTCCTTTGCACGCAACAAATCACCAATGGCAGAAAGAATCCCATATACGGAATAATACAGTCGGCTCTCATTCTTATAGACAAAAGAAAGCATCACAGCAGGGATGTATGCAAGTTTTTTCTCTAACTCTGTCTTATGCTTGAAAACAAAATCAAGAGCATCCACATTCGTATTCTTGGCTCTACCAATCAATCCACGAATAGGAAAGAAAATACCGATTCCGAAAAGATTCTCATCATCATACAAGTAAGCCATAGCATTACCCAACATACCCTTCAAGGTATTCGTCTGAAAGACACCAGACTGGAGACACAGTTTTAATAATCTGGTATTATCATCCGAATCAGCCATGATAATCTCAGCAAAACACCTGATAAAACCGACTCTCATCAAATAATCAAAAACGAGAGAAGGTTTGTCTTTGGCACTGTTACACCACATCAAGAACAAGCCCATCAAGCAAGAGTTGACGGTATTGCTCTCATAACGCGGCAACAACTGGTAAGCACTTTCCAGCATATTGCTATTAATCAAATAGCGCAAGATGACGACAGTGGTCATTTCGTAAGAATGACTAACCAAGTCCACATCAATATTCCCCGAAAGCATCTGCGACATAAAAGCGTCATACGAGTGATTCTCCTTCAGATTTTCATCCAAATTGCTCTTCACCAGATGAATCTGAGAGCGTATCGGCAAATTCATGAGGAAATTCTCATAGATAGCAATGTGCTTCTTGTCATGAATGCCACAATTCTTCAATATAGCTTGGTAGCATTCTCTAATATCCTTCCCATCTATCTTGTAGCATATTTCCGCACGCCTTAATGCTTCGTCAACGGTAAATAGCTTCACACGATTTTCCGCCTTAAAAAGCTTGAGCATATACTGATTCTCCATCTCATCTACAAGATGCGTATATTGTCCTTTATTATTATCACAACCATCATACTCGTTTTTAAGCAAAGCCTTTCCGAAATTACACCATTGCTGCTTTCTCACATTAATAGAATACAGGTGCAAATCTCCACTCAACAAAGTGATGATACGAGGCGTGCACAAATACTTACGTATGGTTTCGAGTACAGGCCATCCCTTACGAAAGTCAACATCAATGTCATCAAAGGCTATCAAGAATGCTTTCTTCTCCAATATCTTGAGAGCTAAATTCACACACTCACTAAAATGTGTAGATAGCTCAAAGGCTGAATATACAGTTTCAATACCTCTATGCATGATAAACGTGTCATCAGCCCATGAAGAATTCTCGTAAGTTTCACCCACCCTGTCAAGTGATGGGATACCCTTAGCAAGCTTGTTCATGGCGCATTCCCAATCCGTCAAGAAAGCTTTCTTTTCCACATTGGCAGCATTACCACACAAGGTCTCTTTTACCTTTCGGTTTATCAAGGAGACTATCAGCAAGAACACATGTCCCTTTTCCTCTATCATCGTTGGATCTATCAAATCAAGCACACAAATGTCCTTGCCTTCATTCTTGCATGAATAATAATCCAAGATAGATTCCAAAAAAGAAGTTTTGCCAGTTCCTCTTTCACCAAACACAGAAATTGTATGATGCACTTCCGTATGTTTAGAATCCGCCTCACCGACTTGCTTTGCTATGAGTTTCTTCACCTTTTCAAACTCTATCTGATGAATCATCTGAGATTCCTCATAAGGCTTTGCATTTTGACTTTCGCCTAAAATAATCTGTACTTCTTTCATGATATATTCTTTTATGGCAAATCAAATATAGTGGGAGCTAACCTCCCACCATATCTTCCTTACTTATTCGTAAACTCCACGATCAGCTTCACAATCTTGTCGATTTCCATATCAGACAATTCATAGAACAATGGCAATCTTACCAGGGTATCACCATATCTGTCACAATTTGGCAACTCTCTTCCATCATGCTTATTCTCATAATACTTGCTGCTATGCAATGGCAGGTAATGGAATGTGGTCTGCACATCATTCTCCTTCAAGAACTTCATCAAGGCAGTACGATATTCCAAACTTGGGCAGAGCAGATAGAACATGTGAGCATTGTTGGTAGCATACTCTGGGATATAAGGCAACTTCACTTCATTGCCAATCTTACCATTCAAGCCCTCAAAATAACGATTCCAGATATGCTTACGCTTACCCTGAATATCATCAAGCTGCTCCAACTGCGCCCAAAGATATGCTGCATTAAACTCTGATGGCAAGAATGAAGAACCCATATCTACCCAACCATACTTGTTGACCATTCCACGATAGAACTCGGCACGGTTGGTACCCTTCTCCCAGATAATCTCGGCACGACGAACAAAGCGCTCGTCATTGATAACGCACATACCACCTTCACCACTACTGATGTTCTTGGTCTCATGGAAAGAGAATGCGCCCAAATGACCAATGCTACCCAATGGACGGCCTTTATAGAATGAATCGATACAATGAGCCGCATCCTCAACTACCAGCAAATTATGCTTCTCAGCAAGAGCCATAATGGCATCCATATCACAAGCAACACCTGCATAGTGAACCACAGCAATTACCTTAGTCTTTTCATTGATCAATGGTTCTATCTGCTCAACCTCCATATTAGGATTTTCTGCAGAACTATCAGCAAATACAACCTTTGCACCCTCGCGCAAGAAAGCCAAAGCTGTTGACACGAATGTGTAGGAAGGCACAATCACCTCATCGCCAGGCATCAAGTTGCAAAGCATAGCGCACATCTCCAAGGCATCAGTACCAGATGTAGCAAGAAGACACTTTTTGAAGCCATACTTCTGCTCAAAGAAGGTATGACACTTCTTAGTAAAATCACCATTGCCACTCATGGTTGTTGAATGACAAACTTCCTCCAAATACTTCAATTCTCTTCCAGAGAAATAGGGTTTGTTAAATGGAATCATAACTTATAAAATTTAATGTTATTTACAAATTGCACGTGAATACAATATTTTGAAAGATATTGCGTTTATCGAATATGAAGCAGAACAAAGACATAAAGAAGAACTTATCCGAACGCATCCAAGATGTGTTTGCGAAGTCTCTTGCCTTTATTCTCTCCATCTATTTTCGTATAACCGGTCAGAAAGAACTCTAACCCTTTAATGCATTCAAGTAATATTGAAGCATCTTTTCGGCTTCGGTCTTTGAATCAAATCCAGCATCAGCCACTTCCTTGGCATGACTTCTGCGAACAGGAATATTCTTCTCAACAACAGGGATAATCTTCTCAGCCCACGCTGCTGCACCATCATCCAAGCTGATGAAATGGCCCAGTTCACAAGCACTAGCTTCTGGAGTTACAGCCGTTGAAAAGAACATAGGCAAGCCACAACTTTGGCTTTCCAATCCTACAACAGGCAATCCCTCATAGCGAGAAGGCAATAGGAAGGCATCAAAAGCATTATAGAACTGCTGGATATCTTCTCTTCTTCCAAGCCAGGACATAGCAGGTTCAATACCAGTTACCTTGATACGCTCTTTCATCTTCTCCGCTAAAATACCAGCACCAATGATAACAAACTGGGCTTTTTTCTGACGCTTATAGATTTCACTCATCACATCTATCAGGAACAGAGGATTCTTCTGATGCTCAAATCTTCCGATAAAGCCATATACCACCTTATCTTCCCAACCAAACTTCTTGCGAGTCTCGTTACGAAGTTCTGGCTGGTAAGAATTAAACTCAGTATTGATAGCCGTTTTGAAGATTGCAATCTTTCCTTCATCAAAAGCCTTCTTACCGAACTGGAAGATACCACAATCCTCTCCGCATGCCATATAATGAGTGGCATAAAGATGAGAAAGCGGACGAAGCATATACTTTACGTATGTCTTCCACTCACCAGGAGCTGCCATTGATAGAGATTCTGAGATACGAACCTTTACACCAGCTTTCTTGGCCGCATACATTGGGAAGAAATTCATCATACTGTTGTAAGCATGAACCACATCATACTTTTCTTTCTTGAAGAGTTCATACAATGCATCAGTATGTCCCTTGAGTTTCTTGAAAGATGGCACGATAAACACACGACCGCCCAATGCTTCAATCTCCTCCTGTGGAATGGCATTAGAGTCATCGTTACATACGATGTCCATCTGTACTTGGGTCTTATCTATATGGCGGAAGTACTCCATAATAAGATTTTTCTTACCGCCAGACAAGATAGGACCACCTATAACTGCTACTTTAATCATATTTTTTTATTTCAGATACTTTTTAATATATAGTTTTAAACAAGCAGGTATTAAATCCTTCATTTTTGCTTTAAAAGATGGTTGAAATGTCTTAGCAAAAGAATCTTCAAACCAAGTATCAGAATCTTTTATACCATGATAAATTGTATCACGTACCATATCTTTACGCTTAGTAGGTTTTAGAAGATTACTATTATGCTTTGATATTTTCTCAAAAGTTGTTTCTTTATAATAGAAATTACTAGAGAAATTCTTCCAGACCTCCAAACCTTTATCTGTATTTATAAGCATACATGAGACACCACGTACATCGTAAAAATCAGGATGTTCGTTTTCAATTCCCCAATAATCACCTATCGTAATATCTCCCACTCTACCAGGGGTACAATATTTGCACTCATAACAGCATTCACGATATGTTACACCTTCTAAAAATCTATAATAATAAGGGTCAACATCGCAAAAATGCATTTTTTCCTTACTATCAGTTTTAATAGAAAAATTCAATGCCCACCCAGCTAACTTAGACCTAAAATTATATTCTTTAATTTTAAAGTTCTTTTGTTTTTCAAGCCATACTATGTATTTTTTAAATAATAAGGGGCTATTTACACCATGGCAAACCAAATCCATAGTAAGAAGGTTATCGTAATCTTTCTTCAAAAAGGACTTCAGACCTCCAACTTGACATGCTGTTCCTGAAAAAAGGACTTTCTTACCTTGCATTAGCTTTGCTTTTATATCACTATAAGAATGCTGTGTATTTGCTTGAACATACTTACTACTCTGGATTTTCTTTAACTCATTCAAAGTATTGGCACAAACGTGACAAGCATTCCATTCAGAATCATATGTTACACCATAAACAACTCCTCCATTTTCTATCCATGCCTTAGCAATACCCATAAAAGCACCACCAGAGGCACTTTTGAACAATAGCTCATCATCTTTCAAACGAACAGCTAAAGCTTGACAAGCAACAGATTTCTTAATGGCAATATTTTGAGGACATCGTTTCTGACACAATCCACAGTCAATACACTTAGATTGATCAATAGAAGCAACCATAAACCCCTCATCATCTTCAATCATAGAGATAGCTTTTTGTGAACACAATTGTTCGCAAGCTCTACATCCGGTACATTTCTCGGTTATATCATTCATTTCTCAAGTGCATTTTTTAAGAAAGCAACTCCTTTAGCTCTTTCTTGATTTAAAATGAAATTTACACGTTCAAAGTCTACATCAGTCTTCTCTACATAAGAGAAATCATTATATTCCTTCAAATGCCTTTGTTCTAACCCCGTAAGTTGAAGCAAACTTGCCAATCTACTACTAAACTCATTCGGATAAATACATATCATTGGAGTATTCAAGTTACAGCAAAATGCAGTTCCATGAAATGAATCGGTAATAACACAACCAGCATTGGCAATTAAACTGATAAAATCAGTTACTTCGGGAATAAGAATAGACTTACCTGGTCTCACAATTTGGTCATATCTCAAACAGAAACGTACCAATTTCCAACCTTTTCTTTTTGCAAATTCCTTAGCATATCTATCAAATTCGCGATTAGAGTTCAATTGATAAACTAATACATATTTACCTTTATCTTTTCTTACACGCTGCGATTCTGTCAGCAAAGACATCCAAAAGTCCCTGTTAACTTGCAATGTAGGATCTAAGACATGTGTTACAGTAGGCAAACCTAAATCTTCACAAATATTGACTGCACTTTTTTCTCTTACAGAAATTGCAGAATAACGTTGAAGCAACAAGCGAGTTTCTTCTTTCTCCCAATCATCAAGTTGTGGCTTACCAAAACTAGCAGAATACGCTATTTTCTTTACGTCATCAGGAACGAAGCTAAGAAAAAGTGGCTTCAATATACCACCATTCCATCCAGAGTTCCATACTTGATCACTACCCGTACAATAAATATCAGAGTCTATTTTGAATTTTTTGAAACTTTCTTCTGTTCCATAAACTTTATCTTGCTGGTTCAAATATTTATTTAAGAAACGCGGAAACATTCTATCCTCTCTTACAAAAGTAGGATATAACAGAATTCCATATATAACCTTTTGAAAGATATTTCTTTTTTCTACCCATAGTTTAATTCGTTGATATTTTGAAGAAAGAAGACCGTCCTTTACATAGTTAATAAAATCAACCTGACATCCTAAATCTTCAAACACCTTCTGTGTCGCCACAGCCTGGAGAACAGAACCATAATTTCTTACGTTCTGAAGTGTGATAACTGTAACTTTCATATTATTTTCTTCTATCTACGAATTTAAAAACAAATTTTAATGCAGAAAAGCCAAAATATGAAATTAAGCATGCCAATCTAGCTTTTGGACGTGCTTGATTATCCAACAAAACTGTTCTTCGATTTTTATACAACAAGTCCTTAATTATATAGCGCTTACTATAATTCTTTGGCATTTTCAGTAAGAGATGACAAGCAAAACTAACCATTCTACATTGATATGATTTCATTATTGGTCTTATCAAATCCATATGTCTATTAAATGAATCCAAAACTTCTAAAGCTCCATCCATTTTCTTTTCGCTAAAGCTAGCTCCTTCAGTACTGTTTGAGCGCAAAAGATAGTAATAAATTACCTTATTACAATATGCCACCTTATCACTCTGGAAAAGAAGAAGATAAGTAATTGCGAAATCCTCAAAGATTTTTCCAACAGGATAACGGATACCAGATTCAAATATAGACTTATGATATAATTTACATACAGGCCATGTATCAAATTTTACCTGATAGTTCATATATTCCACGGCTTTAGCTGGTGAAAGCAGTTCTTCTTCATACATAGAAGGAACAACTTTAATAGGTTCACCTTCCTTGAATGTTTGAAGAATTGCCAAAGATACCTTGCATTTGTATTTTTTCACAAGTTTATATAGCGTTTCTACATGATCCGGAGTTATGATATCATCGCTGTCTACAAAAAGAAGGTATTCACCAGATGCCTTTTCTATACACAAATTTCTAGCAACAGCCTGACCTTCATTTTTTTTATGTATAACTCTTATACGCTTATCCTTGGCAGCATAACTGTCACAAATACTTGCACTTTCATCAGTACTTCCATCATCAACTAATAAAATCTCTAGATTCGAATAAGTTTGATTTATAATACTATCAATGCAAGTTGAAAGATATGGTGCTACATTGTATAATGGCACCAATACACTTATAAGTTCATTTTCTACCATCATTATTTCAACATTTTTTTAATATAACCTTTCACTAGTAATTTGGATATAGCAAACTGCCAATACAAAAAATGCTTAAGTTTAGAATACCTTCCATCATAGAATTTAGATAGAAACAATTTTCGATCCTTTAAGCTTATCTTGTATCTTTTCCAAGTAAATTGAGAAGAAATGCCACCATCTGTCATATTGGTGATGATATTATCAAAAAACTTAAATTTACAACCAGCAGCACAAACTCGATGAAACCAATCAACATCACCAGATAGTTTATATCTAATATCAAAAGCACCAAATTTATCATATATGTTTTTAGGAACCAATGTCGCAGGATGGGTCACGCCTATGTCATCTTTTTCGTAAGCTTTCATAAGATTAGATGCTTCAGACTTACATTTTGCTATCACATGACCTTTATCGTCTACAAAGTTCATTGCGCAACTGATTATTGGCAAATCATCTTTATCCTGTCTTGTAATGATATCAGCCAATTGCTCTAAAGCACCAGGTTCGATATAATCATCACTATTGACAATCCAAACATAAGAACCAGTAGCCATATTAACACCTTTTGTAAAAGCATCATATATGCCATTGTCAGGTTCACTAACATAACGCATTCTACCTTCAAACTGAGGTAAATAGCGCTTAATTATATCTACAGTCTTGTCCTTTGAAGCACCATCAACAATAATATATTCATAATCCTTGAATTCTTGACCAAGAACAGATTTCATCGTTTTTTCTATGCTGGATTCACAATTATAACAGACAGTAACTATAGAAAAAAGAACTTTATTCATATATTAACTTTTTAAATTTTACATCACAAAGCTAGCAATACTCAAACTATTTTGCTGTACTATAATTTATCTTCTTGATAAATTGTGCAGGATTGCCCCCCCATATTTCATCAGCTGGAACATTCTTAGTTACAACACTACCTGCTGCAATAATACTTCTAGCACCAATTGTAACTCCTTTTAGAATGATTGATCGACAACCAATAAAAACGTCATCACATATTTTAATTGGCAAAGTCTTAGCAGAAGATATGTCATTAATTCGAGCTGCACGAACTTTATAGTCTAAACTATGTGCATCAGAATCCATGATGATACAATCTCCACCAATGTTCACCCTATTACCTATAGTAATACTACTTTTTGCCCAAATACATGAAGAAGATATACCAACATAATCACCTAATGTTACATTGGACTCTGGTCTCTCCAACCATATACCCGCATTAATATTTCGAGCGAGAGGGTTGAAGTTGTCACCACTGACAATGCTACAACTGTTACCAATTGTAAGAACAGCTCCTTTACATATCTCTAAATGTATTTTCCCTAAACTTGTAAAATTATCACCAATATATGCCCCACTCAATTTCAATGCGAATTTATTATAATGACTATAATAATAATGGCGTAATTTACGTCTTATCAACAACAACTTATTTAAATTCATATGATATCATTATTTTAAATCTTCTATTGGATGATTCTTAAAATAAGCTTTCATCTTGTCTATATCACATAGAAGTTTCCAATTTTCTTTAAGCCAATTGGTATCAAGATTCCACCATTGAATATCAAGCAACCAATTAATAGTATCCTCGTCATAGCGAAAACTAATAACTTTAGCTGGTACACCACCAACTATAGCATATGGTGGAACATCTTGTACAACTACAGCATGAGCTAAAATCATAGCACCATCTCCTACCGTTATGCCACCAGCCAAAAATGCTCCCTCTCCAATCCAAACATCATTTCCTATCCATAAAGGGTAGTTTTCATTTTTAGTAGACATGCGGTTTTCGACAAACATTTGCTCTTTAGCAAACGTGGTACCACACTGCTCTTTAAACGGATTTAGAGAAAAGAAACATGGAGATGTCGTTACAAATGGCTCTTTATAAGGATGCCGCCCAGAATTTGACCTTACGAATGGTGCTATGCTGCAAAAACGCCCAATATAGGCGCTCAATTCTGAATAAGGTCCCACATAGGAACCTATACCAATGTGCCCTCTAAAAGTACTATGAGGATGAAACATACACATACCTTCTGCATCTACTTTTATATTGACATCAGCAGAATATGCAATTTTTACACCCTTACCACGATTGAGAAAACGGATAACAAACGCCTTCAAAAGACATTTAATTTCAATTTTATGTGCATATAACAAAATTACCCCCCCATAAGAAGGAGAAACATAGTAATAAATACTGAATAATTCATAAATGTATAGTAAATAAAAACTTATCAATAATGCGCCTAATCAGCAGAATAATATAAAGGATCCTAGAACGAAGTTTTGTAGATGGAGTTGCGAAGACATTTCCTGGATAAAGATTATAGGCTTCATTCAAATAATTTCGGTATGCTTGTTTATATAAATTATAATAAGCTACTGACTCCCATTTATCAGTTGAATAATGAGGCAAATAACCTAAATAATCCTTTTTGATATCATTCAAGCTACCACTCGCAGCCAATGTGTTTTGGTTATATAACATAACGTATCTAGAAGAAGAAAATACTTTTTCATTCTTCAATACATCAAAGATATATTTAACATCTTCATTCCTTCTCATCTGCTCAGGAAACTTATACTTCCCTGCAATCGATTTATGCAATAACAATGTACCAGCTCGAGGAGAAATTTCTTGAAATAAAAAGCGTTTAAATGGATTGTCAACTAAACCATCTATAGTATTTCTCGAGTACAAGCGATGTCTTTTTCCTACCAATAATTTAAAATTTGCACAAAAACACTTTATAGAAGAATGAGTCTTAATCAGGTTTTCAAAAATCTCAAATGCATTTTCAAAAAAGACATCATCTGCATCCATAAATATAATCCACTCACCCTTGGCATATTGTAATCCAAAGTTTCTGGCAGATGAAGGACCACCATTTTCTTTTTTTAGAAGTCTGATACGCTCATCGTGCAATTCTTCAATAATTTTGCAAGAATTATCACTAGAACCATCATCAACTACAATACATTCCCAATTTCTCAACGTTTGATTTCTAATTGAGTTTAATGTAGAAAGTATCGTTTTTTCCTTATTATATAAGGGGATAATTACAGATATCATATATACTTAAATTAAAATTACCAATAGCATCCTCCCTCTATTTGGTTCGCAACTATAGGCTTTTCTGTTTCTAATGGCTTTACCCAATTCTCATTTAGTAAATCCTTAAACTTTGGATATAAAAAACCATTAGGGTCAAACCATCTGTTACCTCTAATGCCAAATAACAACTGAAGAGTGCCTCCCAAATGTATAGCCTGTTTACCTTTATGCTTTACATGCGCAGCTAGCGGAAAACCATAGGCGCCACAACCTATGAGACATACATCATAATCACATTTATCTATTTCAGATTTCATATAGTCTAAAGCATCAAACCATGTTTTAAATTGTGAGCATTGCCCCCCCATACTTTGAACAGCCTTAACTACTTGTAAATCTAAAAATTTCGGCAAAACAAATTTGTTCTTAAAGAGTAACTCGCGTTTAGCATACTGTTTCTTAATTGTTTCAGCAAAAGGATGAACCACAAGGACTTTTTTCCCTTCAAGATATCTAGTCCAAGGTCTCTCTGCAAAAAAAGGCTCTAAATTTGCAAGTTCCACCAATTGACAAGATTGTAATCGTTCTTTTAGATATTTTTCATTATCTTGCCACGATCCAAGAACATCCAAATCAGAAGCAGAATCTATTGTCATTTTACAAAACCTATCAACTAAATCAACTTGTCGTTTAGGGAAAAATCCTGCATTTGTACTTAGAGCCTCAATACGATCGAGCTCTAACCACCAGGCAGGTTGTTTATTTAACATAAAAGATAGTAATTTTCGTTTACTACTCATCCTACCTAAATAATTAACAACATTATCCAGTTCTATTGAACCAAATCTAGCTATCATACAAGGCTTTCCTGAAGAAAGCAAATTGAAAATAATTTGTTGACTTCTATCTAGATCTTGTTCTGAAAAAGAAATTCTATTTGACTTATAAAACAATCTAACGTATATTTTACGTAAGAATTTCAATATGGCATAAATATATTGGCACATCATATAAATATATTTAAATGTTTAAACTAAAAGTATACTATATTAACAAAATAATATCTAAGTTATCAATTTCGTTGCAACGTAGGTTTGCCTTGAGAATCCCAAATAAAATATGTATCTATTTTATTACATGTCAATGGGTATGAAACCATTGTATATAACTTTAAGACAAATACAACTAAAACTAATGCTGAAATAATTGATCTTTTCAACTTCCTCTTTCGATAAGAATCGTAAAGAATTGCAATCATGATTACCTTAAAAATGATAAGAACAGAATTTACTCTGTACAACAATTCTATTTGTGAAGCAATTGGAGAAAATACTATGCTGAATACTGCTAAAACATAAATATACTTATATTTTAAGTCTTTCTCTGTTTTCGTCCAATATGCTCCTAAATATATAAGCAAAACATTTGGTATTATTTTGCTTAAAGAAGCTATATTAGAAACAGTATCACCCGCATGAACTTCACCCGTTAACCAACCACTAGTATTAGCTTGATACATTGAGAATCTACCACCTATATTAAACATGTTTATATATTGCTCAAAATATAACATCATATCGGTTTTGAATAGAAATGAACAGGCTAAATATATGCAGCAAATAATATGTGGATTAATATTAAATTTTCTGTTTACTATCCAAAGTCCAATAAAAATCATTATAGGCATAACAAAACCATAATGTGTAAGAATAGAAGCTATTAGAAATAACAAAGCTATAACTTTATGATTATGAAATTTATTTTGCCATGAATAAGCGCAAATCAAGAAAAACGAAAAAGCCAAATACCAACGCTGTAAATTTTCTGCATCGATTAAATTCAAAACGAGCAATGGTAATATTACATAAAGTTGTTTATTAAATTGCTTCAAATATAAACTAAATGATAATATCAGCAGAAATGACATGAAAAGAACCATAATTTGCCAGGGAAAACCAACAATAGAAAGTCCTCTTGCTATAGCATAAAAAAAAGGTTCCCAACCCTCATTTATTCCTTTTCCAATTTCTTGATATACATAATAATATACGTTATAGTCAACTCCTCTACCCCAACGAAGTCCAGCAAATAAAGTATAAGCAACAATAACTGGAGAGAAACTCAATATTTTGACATTATTCAAACTCGATAGTCTTTTGCCATTTTTATAAGCAACATACATTACTAACAAAGAAAAAACGAAATATATGATATGTGAACTATCCATAGCGCTAATGCAAACTTAAACTATCTTTTATAAAACCAAGAGAACTCTTCACTTGTTCATCTCTAATCAAATTTACACGTTCCCAAGATATTGGCTTTTCGAAAACAGAAACAGCATCCTTAATATCTACTACAAGTCTTTCTTGCAGTTCAAAGATATCCAACAAAGATTGTAATCTAGAGTTACCTCTTTCTGCATTTGCTAAGACAATAAATGGTATATTGAAATTAATCGCAAATGCAGTCCCATGAAAAGAGTCTGTAATTAAGAACTGTGAAGCCATAAATCTTGTTAACCAACATTCAATAGATGTACGTTTCTGTACTTTTCTGATATCATTAGTTTTATCAGGTTCATCATATAAAGAATAAAACATTTTGCCCGATTCACGTTCAATGACTTTTATTATTGATTTTTTGAAATCATCATTATCTAAAATGTATGTAGACATTTGCTTATTATTAAAATGAGAATTATCAAGAAGCTTTAGATAATCGTTTTTAAATAATAATAATGTCGGGTCTAAAACGTGAGATGCTTGAACTCCAAAATTATTCTTGCATAAAGAGATTCCATCGTGTTCTCTTACCGAAACTCTATCAAATCTCTTAACCAGAGAAGATATTTTACCTGCTATTTCTTTACTAACAGTCCATTTATTAGTTCCAAAAGAAACAGCATAAGCTATTCTTTTAATATTCAAATGAATTGCAAAATCAAGATAATAATAACCTAATGCTGTTGAATCCCAAGAACGCCAAACTTGATCACTTCCAACAACAATAGCTTCAAGTTGAATTTTACGCTTTGAAATAGCTTCGTCTGAAATTGTATCTTTAAAATGTTTATCACAAAAGATATTAAAATCTTCATTTTCTTTTTTCAAAATAACTCTTTGAGTATATCTATGGGACAATAACCCAACTAAATTATAGATACGTACTCCTACTCCCTTTAATAAGGACTTAAAAGTAGGACTCTCTTTATGAGTAATCAAAAAGACTCTAAACCCAAATCTTTCTAAAATTGTTTTCAATGCATAAGCCTGTAAAATTCCACCATAATTTACATGCAAAGGCAATGTTAATAATCCGATGTTCATTTTTTATTTATTTTTCTGTATACTGAAATTATAAATTTGACATTTGCTAGTTGAAGTACCATCATCAGCTACAAACATACGCCCATCCTTTGTTATCTTAATGGCATTTATACTACATTTATCATCAACTTTTAAATTGCCACTATATGATAGTATTCCATTTTCTAATATATTATACACACAAACGCCTTTCTCTCTATTATTTATATAAAGAGTTTTACCAAAGCGCGAAATTTGTGTTGGGGCTGGATCTCCAGCACCATTTTCAGTAATTACGCTTGACGGCAAAAGATAAACCTTATAACTAATATTATCTAAATCTGAAATATCTACAGAAATCACACCACATTGATCATGCATTTTTCTATAGTAATAAGGATGCGGAGAATATGTCAGATAAACATAAGGATAATCCACTACCGAATTAAAGAAAGTAATTCCATGATGAATTCCATTCACTTCCAAATCATCAAATTCCTCATCTTTAACAATAGTAACATCTCTATTTGTTATATCTAAAATAATAAACCCATACGTATATTTACTTATTAATGCAAATTGTTTACCATTATTTTCATAAATTGTAATGCCTTGAATATCTCTAAACGTTTTTGGTCTATAAGTATAAATCAATGTAGGATTGGCCCCATCCTCAATATTATAAATATTAATTGCATCAAGGCATGACACTATGAGTTTATCATTAGAAACAGCCAGATCAGTAATAGGATACTCAAGATTCAGTGACTTTTTAACGTTCAAAGATTCCTTATCAACTATATCCAATCTTCCTTTACTATAAGCAGTTGCATCTATATCAGAATTCGTATAATAATAATTATCGAGTAATACTTCTACAGGATTCTCATAGGTCTTAAGTCCAAAACGGAGTTTATTAATACTTAGTGATGTATTATCAACACTCTGTCCAACAAGCTGCCATTCTGCACATTCTTTAGTTCTATAATATAATGTCTTTACACCATTAATGTACGTAGCTTTTATATTATACCACTCACCATATATAAGACTTTTAAAATCCGCAGTATGATTTATGGATAAAGAATAATTATTTTTATTACTTTCTAATAATAAATCATAGACAGAATGATTATTATGACCAAACAGCGGCATTATTACCTTTTCGAAGCTCTTATCAATTCGAATCCAAAAGGAACACTCCAAATGATTTTCCTTTTTTAAAAGATCATAACTGAGAATGAGACTATCGCATGTTGCATCAGTGCGAAATATACCACAATGATTACCTTTACCTGGAGCTTGACTATCACTACAAACTATTCTAGGGAATAATTTATTATTTGATTCTGTACCATAAATATTATTAAAAGTAACATTAGAATAAATATTGTTTCCTTCTGGTATTGCATCCCAATTAACCTCCCAACAATCACCTTTACTATTAGTATAGACTTTTAATAATGAATTTAGGGCCATTTCTCGAGTATCGTAGTTTTCCCCCAAGATAAACAAATCCTCTTGCCCATCATTAAAAGTTAATACTATCGAGTTACCATATTTACCGTTGGGTCTATGATATGCTTTAAACAAACATACTGAGGCTACATTACTGAGATCTCTTGATGTCGAAAACTTCTTAAAAAATAAATTAACAATATTATTGTTGGAGATTTTAGTTTCAATTTTACTTGAATTCACTGACTCAAAATCAAGAGTTAAACTATTAAAATCTTTCGTATAATTTTGCCATGACACACGATGTCCGACATAAAGATTATTCTGTTTAAGAGCAAGGGCTCTACATTCCAATTTGGAATATGGCATTAATTCCTTCATCAAGGAAGGTTTCTTTTCATTAGAATAGTCTATCTTGCGTAAACCAAAATAACCTACTGCATAAACAGTATTGCCATCTACTAATAAGCTATTATAACTTATATTATTATCAGCTCCAGAATAAGTAGATAACAGATTATAGGAAAAATCTTCGAAATATGAGTCGTTATAACACTTGTCGCCCCAATTAAGATTGCCCAAATCACTAAATTTGCTTTTACCATCAAATGTAATACTATCTATAACATCTAAATTTAAGCATAGCGAATCCCCAGCAGAATGAAGAACTAAACGTTTCTTTTCAGACTGTGCGCACAAATTAAAAGAAGTAAAAACTCCCAAAAATATCAATAAAAAACATTTCATCATTTTGACTTTAAAATTTTTCTTATTTTACCATCTGTTCCAATATGAATATATATATTATGGTGACCTGGACAAGACACACTTTTACCATCTAGCAAAAAATATTTTTCTTTATATTGTTTGACTTTATTTTCTACAACTTTAATACTTGCAGGAATATCAGAAGAATCCTTCACAAAATAAACCTTCTTTACGCTAGAAGCAGAGTATTCAAAAACCGCTTTATCTGATTTAATAGTTAAATGGTCAGATGCTGGAATAATAACAGGTTCATCAGCAAATTCCAAATAGACAAAAGAACTATCTTTTAATGCCAGCACCATTACTCTCGAAGCACTAATGTGCATAGAGCATATTAAAAAAAACAATAATAAACTAACTCTCATGTTTACATAATTTAAGTTTGACCTTTTCACGAACAAAGTTTTTTTCGGATTTTGACAACCCAATACAATACGCAACGGCACACACAGAAAATACTGTTGTTATACAAACCATAAGAAAACGCAAAAATGCATTTTCAATATTAATATGAACAAAAACCGGAATTATAACTGAAATTAATGTCACACCTAATATTGGTAAATATATGTTGGTGAAGTATTGAATAACAGATAAATCTATTAACTTTCTCAGCATGATCATTCTTGCCAACTGAGCAAATAACTCAATTACAAATTGCACTACAAATACAGAATAGGCAGGAGCACCTAGTTTTAACACAATATATGATAAAGGAAGTATCAATAATAATATACCACCGCAAACAGCTTGATATTTTTTCACTTTTCCTGTTGCTTGATTAGCAATTATACAAGGATTTGCTGTAGTATAAATAAGAGTAATACATATCATTAGTTGCGTAAAGATGATTGCCTCATGAGGTACTGTCTTCAACCATAATGTTAAAATCCATTCAGTTTCAAGCATTATAGGTAAAGTTAACATGAAGAGCAAATAATAGGAAAATCTTGCTGAACAAAACATAAGCATATGCATTTGTTTTAAGTTACCTACTGCAAAATTCTTTGTAATCTGCGGATTAAGAGCCATCTGGAAATTACTAACAAATTGCAAGACAGCACCTTGAACCTGAACAGCTATTCCTCTAGCTGCATTTACCAATGGACCAAAAAACATATTTAACATCATATTTAGTCCATCTGTATAAAGTATTGCAGCAAGGTTTCCCCAAAAACTCCATCCTGCAAAACTACCCATCTCTTTTAATAACGGATAATGAAACACATGATGATATTTCGATTCAGGAAAGTTTTTGCTACAATATCTTGCATATATGCAACGAATCAAAAGCTGAATTAGGAAATAGAAGACAGCATAAGTAATTAATTTGTCCCAAGGTGATAACACCAACATTAACACAATGAATAGTTTTAATGAGACTTCCAATATAGAAATATATGCGAAAGCAGACATCTTCTCATGTGCAACTATTGAGGCATTATAAGGAACAGACATTATACTAACTATAGCAGCCAATATTGAGCATTGATAAACCCACACTGCAGCAGTCATTCTATCATCAGGAATAACCAACTTTTCATATAAGAACCATAAGCCTATAGTTTCACCTAAAATTACTACAACTAAGGATATCAACGCATGAATTTGCAAAGATGTAGAAAAAACCTTTTCCAATTGCTGCTGGTCTCCTTTTCCTATAGCATAAGTTATAAAACGTTGTGTAGCAGAAGACATCGAGCCATTAAGAAAAGAAAACATGGCAATAACTCCACCTACAACATTATATATACCATAATCTTGTACGCCAAGATTATTCAAAACCACACGTGACGTATACAATGAAACACCCATTGTAAACATCATTCTAAAATACAAAAACAATGTATTTTTAGCAATTCTTTTATTATTTTCTGATGTTTGATTTGACATTTATTTTTTCTTTTCACTAGTGTCTGGATAAAATCCCTGTGGAGGTATCCCTCTATATATTGAGTCTCCGGACTATTAATACTTAATTCTTTAGTTACTTTGAATATGGTATGGATATCATCTTGCTTAAATAGAAGCGGTCAAATAAACTTAGATATAAACGCATCCTTCTCCATGATGAAGCTCTGCCCCAAAAGATGTTTTTGTTTGCTTCACAGTCAATCAGAGCCATTTGAGGTCCACCTGTAAAAATCTAACCAAAATTTAAATTAATTTTCAATCACTTAGACAACCTAAACCGAATTAACCCCAGACAATAGGCTATTGTCTATAAACCTTTAACTAAAACTTCCGGGATACATTCGACGATATTCCTCATTCAAATAAGCTATTTCTGCATCTGTATATGCAAAAGGTAAATAATCAAGATCAGTTGTCATCTCTTTAATAACTAGCAGTATAAATCAACATGAATATCGAATGGGCTATCGAAGTCTTTTAACAACGGATGCTTCGTATCTTTCTCAGAGAGATTAACATTCTCTGCAGGAATCTTCCAATCGATACCGAGGGTGTCATCGAGGATAGAGATACCACCATCTGCTTCCGGATGATAGAATTCATCACACTTATATTGAAAAACGGCAGTTTCACTTAACACGGCGAAGCCATGAGCAAAACCTCTTGGAATAAAGAACTGCAAATGATTATCTTCTGTTAATTCTACAGAAACATACTTACCATAAGTAGGTGAACCTTTACGAATATCAACAACTACATCAAGTACCCTTCCTTTTACGCAACGAACCAACTTACTTTGAGAGTATGGTGGACGCTGAAAGTGCAAACCTCGTAGCACTCCATAAAAACTCATACTTTCATTATCTTGACAGAAGTTTATCTTATGCCCTAGTATTGGAGAAATCTTGTCATTGAACTCTCGCTCATTAAAACTCTCCAAAAAGTAGCCTCTATCATCACGGAAGAGGTTAGGTTCTATCATGAGAACGCCTTCAATATCTGTCTTTATTATATTCATTGTTTTTAATATTCTAAATTCTTTTTTAATGTTTGATTTTTCTCTTCAAGTATTGAAAGGAGATACTTGCCATAGTCATTCTTCAGCATAGGCTGAGCATTCTCTCTCAACTGTTCTGCGGTAATCCAACCCTGACGGTATGCGATACCTTCCAAGCAAGCTACCTTCAAGCCCTGGCGCTTCTCTAGGACCTCAATAAAGGTGGATGCTTCAGAAAGAGAATCATGAGTTCCGGTATCGAGCCAGGCAAATCCTCTTGCCATGGTCTGTACCTTCAGCTGCTTATCCTTCAAAAACTCCTGGTTTACGGTCGTGATTTCCAACTCACCACGAGCGGATGGCTTAATATGCTTAGCTACTTCCACCACCTTGTTAGGATAGAAGTACAAGCCTACCACAGCATAGTTGCTCTTAGGATGCTCTGGCTTCTCTTCAATGCTCAGGCAATTGCCTTGCTCATCAAACTCAGCAACTCCATATCGCTCCGGATCACTTACACGATAGCCAAAAACGGTAGCCTTGTTATTCTGTTCAGCATCTACAACTGCCTGATGCAGCATCTGATTTAATCCTGCACCATAGAAGATATTATCGCCTAATACGAGGCAAGCGGAATCATTACCAATGAATTTCTCTCCGATAATGAAAGCTTGGGCTAAGCCATCTGGTGATGGCTGCTCTGCATACTCGAACTTCACACCTAACTGGCTTCCATCGCCTAAGAGGCGCTTGAAGCCTGGCAAATCAAATGGTGTTGAAATAATGAGTATCTCACGGATTCCTGCCAACATCAATACTGATATTGGGTAGTATATCATCGGTTTATCAAAGATTGGTATCAGCTGCTTGCTGATACCCTTTGTGATGGGATACAAGCGTGTTCCGCTTCCACCTGCTAATACTATTCCTTTCATATAATTATTATTTATTGATCTATAACAAGTTTCGAATCCCTCCGTCTCCCTTTAGCCAAAGGGAGCTCCACCTCTAACCAAGCCTTCCTCCTCAGAAGGAAGGATGTAACCGCCCTCCGGTGCTCGGAACCGCTACGCTATAAGGTTGGCGGACCAATCAAAGGTCTCGCCAGATTGTGCGGGATGGGACCGCCTGGGGGAGGAGTGATTATTTTATACCATTTGCAAGGAACTGAGACAAACATATAACCGAATTATTCCTTTTCCAAATAGGTTTAATCCGTATTATCTGCTTTATTTTTTTTACAGGTTTCGTCATTTTGAAGGATTTTATGGGACTGTCTTTAACTTCTATAGATACAGATTGCTTATTGAATCCAACTATATAGCCTTTTAAGTCGCGCATATACCCATTAAAATACCACCCTAATTGCATTCCATTAAATCCATATACAGCATAAGCTTTATCCAAATAAGCTACAGGCACACCATTCCATAAATAAAAAGTATTTCCATCGTCTTTATCTAGATAGGCTATCGGAGTTCCATTATTGTCATAGAGAGTTTCCTTCATGTTTTAATCTTCCTTAGTTTCATTTTGTCGTGTTCTCAATTCTTCTTCTGTGAAAGACTCACTGCAACTTTTTGAAGCCAACAGAACTCTAAGATTTTCATTTGCAAGATTATCCTTTAATTCCTGTTCCTTTGTAAATTGAACAGGCTCATAAAATCTATCTATTTCCGTTTGTTTCAATTCTTTATAACCTAAACTTAATGCCATTTCAGACAGTAAATCTAAAGCAAAAGAATTATTATTTGGAAAATCAGGAGATAGGGAATTCAAACTATTATGATAATCCTTCCATGCTTGCCTAACTTTCTTATCATCTTGGAAAACCACATCTATCAAATTTAAAGCATCTACCTTTTCCTTCAATATTGTTGTTGTTTTCCGATTTGCCATCAATGTAAAAAACAAATTCCGCTTAGCATCTTTCTTCGCCTTTCGATCCTGGAATTTTGTTCCTCCTAACCATATTATAATAGGAATTATCGTCACACCAACAATCTGGCATATCGCTAAAAATGTTTGAGTATCCATTTTTTATCAGAATTTATAAAAAACAAAAAACGTATAACTAATGCAAGACCAAATCCAAACACTCTAAAATTTTTAAAGCACGTTCAAAATGTTCTACGATTTCACTAAAAGACATCGATATGTCTATGCCATGAGCCACATTATTCCGAACTTTATTTATAGAATCCAATGACTGTTTTACCATTGAACCAGATTCTAGCTGCTGAAGTTTTTCCTTAAAAAGTTTGCATTTATCTTCATCGAAGGCATTTAGAATCGCACAGATATTAGCTAAAGAAGGATTCTTAGATGATTCTCTTACTTATTCCTTATTCTTTGTCCTATAACGATTTGTTGTAGAAACAATATGACTTCCATCTTCCCATTTCCATACATTAGTTATGTAATAACGTTTGGTCGGCTTTTTCTCTGGTCTATTTGGAAATGACAAAGTCTCCACGACCAAATCACACTTAAGCGTGGTACCTGCATCAAACTTAACTTCATAATTGTTGACTTGAGTAATGAAATCGTCATCTTGAATTTCGGCAACAATTTGTTCTCCATTGAAACGGCAATGCCATTTCAATTTTATGTCATGTGCAAAAACCGGCGAAACAACAGCTACTGTTGTACCTGCAATTGTCTCCGAAGTCTTGACTTTTCCTTCTGGTATTATTTTTTTTTCAAAATCTGCACGTTCGATTTTAGAAGAAACATAGTTTTCATTACCATCTTCCGATTTAATAGAAGACTCTATTGAAACTATAGAGGGTTCTTTCTGTGCATTTTTATAAAAGGAAGAAACACATTTATACAAAGTTTCATCACTTTCGACTAAAATTTCTGCCTCTTCTGCTGAAATATTTCCACTCTTCAATTTCTCCATAATTTCAATTCGTTTATCAATATTTTCTAAGGTATTTTGTTCCATATTGAAAAAACGATTTACAGAACCTGACAGCAAAAGAGAAAGTGTTGCTCCTAAAATAGTATCCTTATTAAAAATAACCTGTAAAGTACTTACAACCCCACCAGGTTCCAAAGCACAAGTTTCTATTCTAATACATTCACCAGTGTACTGAGCCATATGCTGCAATGCCTCAAATAGCTGTAATTGGCATTTAGCTAATACAATTGCATCCATCTGATGCTTCTGTTCATCATTTAAATAAAAATGAACATCCAAATCTATCACTGAAAATTCCTTATTCATAATTATACCTTTTTATATGAATTTTTTATTCTCCATCACAGTATCGCTCTGCGCTGTAAGCATCCAACCCCTATGACAACACCATCCCCTGTGTTTACTGAGGATACAGAGTATTTAAAGGAATTAGACTTTTCGATTTTAACAGATAAATCACTAAAGCTCTTTACCACCCAAGAATTGACCTAAGGCGGACATCATGCGGAGTTGTTTGGCAGATGGGGCTTTGACGCCTTTGTTGGCCATATCCAAATAGAAGTTGAGACTGGTGGATAAGGCTTTGGTTAACTCTGATGGCATCAGCATGTGCCATTCCTGGCTTTCCTTATCTTCGCAGGTTGCTACCAAGTATAGCTTCTGAAGCTTGTACTGGGTCTTGCGCATCTTGCGCACCACGTAGGTGTTGGCATCGCCTTTTACAAACTCATCTACTATCTGGAGTTCCTGCTTGTTCAAACGGCTCAAGATCTCGATTGGGTTACCCAACATCTCCTGAGCTATTCGCTTGGCTGTCTCATCTTTCTTCAAGTTGGGACTTACGTATAAGTCGAGTTTGTCACATGCTTTCAGCATATTGACTTTCGTTGTACTATTGAGTAGCTGAACCAAGCGGATGCCATCAGCTGTGAAGTTCTTATTTGGAATTACAATCATAACATTATAATGTTTCTTGTCCTCATACAGCATCGTCTTTATGATAGACGAGGGTGCGGGAGCTACCTAAAAAGAAGGTTGCTCCTGGCTTGATTGAGAAATAAGATTTCATGATTTTATATTTGGTTCCTCATTGCAGTATCGCTCTGCACTTGTCGCCACTCGAATGAGGAATATTATTTTTATTCTATTTTTGAGAGGATTACCTCTGGAGAGGTGCCCATCAGGGTTATGGCGGAAATCTTATGACCGCCATTGGCATTTAAGGAATGACTGCAAAGATCAGCGCTTACGTCCTTTACCAAATAATTCAGAATGCGAACCTAAACGAACTAATTCTATTGCGTTATTGTTCTTATCAAACCAAATCAAAAGTGTATCATTCTCTATATGGCATTCCATATAGTTCTTCCAGTTACCTTTCAAAGGATGAGGATTATATTCTTCCGGTATCTGATTGCCTTCTGCCAAAAGCTTAACTATCCCCATAAGCGTTTCTACAAATTCTTTATCATTCTTAAAACGCTTGTAATCTTTCTTAAACTGCGAGGTCTTTCGAATTTCTTTCATAAACTCTATTCCTCCATTGATGCCATGAAACTTTCTAAGCTATCTACTCGAACTACTCCTGCATCATGACCACTCTCTGCCTCTTTCATTGCAGCCAAAGTTTCTGCGTTTGGAACATCTTCCAAAGCAGCACTCCTTGAAATAGGGGAGTCTGAAACTATTTTAACGCCTCTCATAAGAGAGAGGACTGTCTTTAATTGCTCCAACAAAGATGGACTTTCTACCTGTAATGTTAACTGTGCCATAACTTCTATATTTAATTCTGCCTGCAAATATAAGGGTTTTTGATGAAACTACCAAATTTTGGGAGGAGTTTTTTCAACTCTGACCAATTACTTGTAGAAATCTACGGTGATATCGAATGGTGAATCGAAATCCTTTAGCATGGCATGCTGAAGCTCTCGAAGAAGTAGCCACGAGCATCACGGAAGAGGCGTGGCTCTATAGTCTCGCCATATTGTGCGGGATGGGACCGCATGGAGATAGATGGCGTCGCCTATCGAATCAGTGTGGGCAAATTTTGCCCTAACAGATTTATCGTAATCTTCA
>ERZ1026870.213-NODE-213-length-37139-cov-169.066471_pt1 | contig 37139 bp, 25 predicted proteins | sample MGYA00380165_ERZ1026870 | MGnify/ENA primary metagenome ERZ1026870 (study PRJEB33269, sample SAMEA4719801) | human gut metagenome | biome: human-associated habitat; feature: organic feature; material: feces | place: Cameroon | collected 2013-10 ...
AGGTGCAAATCTGCTTAGCATTTTTGTACCAAGTTATTTTTTAACTGTTACTAAAAAACTAGAAAACATTTGGCTATCTCGTTTTTTATTGCGTAATTTGCGTTGCGTAAAAAGCGCAATGGCTGTAAGTGTAACCTACGATGCATAACGAGCATAATATTACGCTATGTAAATAATATTCCGGTAAAAGACAATCAAGAAGAAACTCCCGTAAAATGGGGAAAGTAGAGATTGAATATTTTCCCTTAAGGATATTTATATTTTTCCTTAAGGGAAATAAAATCTTTCCTTAAGAGATATTTTCACCGTATTTAACTTGTAAAGTTATTTACTGAACTTTCGCAAGTGGCATTCTGCCGTCCCCGAAGGGGGCGAATGTGAATAACCGCGGGTGGAATGACCGAAGGGAATGGAACCTGCGGATAGCAGAAAAAGATATATAGTCGTACAACTAAAAGATATATAGTCGTACGACTAAGAGGTATATAGTCGTACGACTAAGAGGTGTATGGTCGTACAACTAAGCAGGTTGTAGTTGTACGATTAGAAGGTGATGCCACTAGGCTCGGCAGATCTGCTGACTGCAGTCAGCAGACTTGCTGACTAGGCTCAGCACGTCTGCTGAGCCTAGTGGCAACATTCAAGAAGCTATATACTAGCACCCCGGAAGTTATATACTCAAATCCCGGAAGTTATATACTCAAACCTCAAAAGTTATATATTCAAGTTTTGCAAGTAGGCTCTACACGCTCTGAAAGGGCAGAAACTCCTAGCCCAGGGCATCACCCTGGGTATACTAGTAATCGGCAAGGCACCCTGTAAGGGCAAAAGCTTTGTAAATTGCCTGGTGACTTTTCCTCGTAACTTCCAAGGTTTTTGGGGAAAATGTAGGGATAGGATAAAGAAAAAATAGGCGGTTCCCAGAATAGAGAGTCGCCTATTTAAAACGATTATTTCTTGAGATATTTCAAAAAGTCATCAATGCCTATTACTTCTACTTTTGGGAAAGGAATGTTTTCTAACTCTTTGAAATGTTTATCTTCTGTTACGATAAAAATCGCATTACTGGCAATGGCACAATCAACAAACTTGTTGTCATCTTCGTCTGCTTTTATCAATCCAAAGCTGTAATGAGGGTCGATAAACTTTACGTTAGGCAAAATTTGAATATAAGCTAATACAATTCTTGCTACTTTGGGGGTAATATTACGCCCTAACACCTCTTCGTATTCTTCCAATATGTCATTGGACACGCATAAGACGTATTCTCCCTTTACGAATTTCTGCCAAATTTCAGCATATGGATTATGTGCAGATAGTGACATGACAAGACAATTTGTGTCTAGTACAATTTTCTCTTTTAGCATGATACTTTTGCCTTATGATAAGGAGTTCTTTCATGGAGTGTACGGAAGCTTTCTACTTTTTCTTCATTGAGTGTTCCGTTTGCCCAGAGTTTGTCAAGTTCTCCTTTTAGTTGTGAACCCAAGTAATCAGTTATTGCTTTACGCAATCCTTCTATCTCCTCTTTTGAGTCCATAACGGACACAAGGTCAAGAAGTTCAAGCTGAGCCTCGTTAAGTACAGTACGTTTTGTTATCATATTATTTCCTCCATAATTTTATTCTTATAACTTTTGCAAAGATACACTGAATAATTGAAACCACCAAAGTTTTTTGGTGTTTTTTATAGAATATGAAGGAAATAATAGAGAAATCATGCTGATAAAGAAAAAATAGGCGGCTCCCGGAATTGAGAGCCGCCTATTGAATATTATTCTTGATTCCATTCGTTGAGTCCCTTTTCGATTTCTTCAATGGAAGGAAGGCTACTGCGAAAATCTTTCGGCAGAGCTTGACCTAATTCATAGTCGGATACACCAATAGGCTTCTGTATATCACGAAGCGCTTGATAGGTAGCTCGATCGGGGCGTTTCCTAATTGCGCAACCAGCGGTTGCGCAATTATAGAATGTTTGAGTTATTGAATCAATCAAAATCTTTGATCAGTTCGTCCTTATTTATCAGTTGCTTGTTGTAGTTTATATACTCATATAAGAAGCTGATTTCAACTAAAAGTTCCTTTGTGAATTATTAAACAGAAATTTCGCAAATTGGCTCCACACGCCCCGAAGGGGCAGAAGCCCGTACTTAGACCACATGCGAAAGTTCTGTCTATTAATTCAGGCTTACCCCAACCTGATACTTTGAAGCTTTTGCCCTACATTTGAGTTCCTGAAAGTTCAGCCAGTTTCAGGCTTGTTCCTTTAATTTCAGGATTTCCTCCAGTGGGAGTTCGGTGGCTGTTGATACTTGCTCATCAGAAAGACCCATGGACAAAAGGCGGTAAACTGTGGCTAGCTTTTCTTTCGCCATTCCTTTTTCCATACCTTTTTTCATACCTATTTCCATCCCTCTCTTCTCATCAAACTTTCTGGTAGCATATATATCACGCATATTCTTGATGTCCTCATCATAAAGCTCAAGTTCCTCGCGAGAGAGCTTGCGGAGGTCGCCTATTTCTGCCAACTTGCGGAAGACTGGATACTTCTCGCTGAATGGCATCTGCTCAAACATGTTCATATTCTTCATTATATAAATCCAACAATCAAATATATCCATACACTCTGCCTCCGTGTGCTTGTCGAACAATGGCAACTGGAGGTACACAATACGCATCCTGTCGGACACTCGCTGGCGTGTCTGCAAGTCGGTGAGCACCAAATCGGTGCGAAACTCCTTAAGTATCGGACTTTGCGATACAAAATCCATGAAACATACCGTATAGACTGGAGCCAAGTGGTAGTCCCAGATTCCACGGATGCCCTGCTGCACAATGGCACGTGCCGTGTAATACAATGCCCTGTCGGCAAAGTATTCCTGCTCTTTCTTCTGCATCTCAACGATGACATGCTTGCCTTCGTTTGTGATGCAATAGACATCGAAGACCACACCGCGGTCATCGGGGCGCAAGCCAAGTTTTTCGGTCTTGGCAAACGTCACGTCCTTGATTACCAACTCGTCTTCAAACAGTCCGTTGAGGAATGTTATCAGACATTCTTTCGTGTCCTCGCTTCCAAAGATTCGCTTGAAAGCCCAATCGACACGTGGGTCTATAAATCTTGCCATCTTCTTACGTTTTATAAGGTCGTGGATGCAATATTGCTATTCGTTGGCAAAGATACGACTTTTCCTCGTAACTTCCAAGGTTTTTGGGAAAAATGTAGGGATGATGATAAAGAAAAAAATAGGCGGCTCCCGGAATGGGAGAGCCGCCTATTGAATATATAGATTTATTATGATGAAGTAAATCTATTTGTAGTTTATTTACTGCTTGGTGAGAACCACCTTGTTAGCACCCTCGTGAGAGAGGTAGAGCTGAATCTTGTAAGTTCCTTCGCCTGCAGGAACATTGAGGTTCTCGCCATTATTAACTGAAATGTTGTCGTAAGCAGTAGCATCGCCGTTAGCACCACCCCAGCTTGTAGCCCAATCATCGTTCATGGCAAACTTGAAGCCATCCTTCAATGCTGTTGTGAGCTCCCAGCAACCAGCTTCCTTATTGTATGTCATGTGGCAGTTAGCGTCATTCTGCTTCCAACCATTGTGGTTACCTACGACAGTGATAGACTTAATCTGAGTCAATGCGTATGTACCAGCCTGCAAGTCAACGTCAATCTTGTAGAAACCTGCACCTGGGTCAGGGCAGTTCTTGCCGTTACCATTGTCTGCAATCTTGCCTTCGCCATCGAATTCATAGTCACCAGCCCAGTCGGCAGTTCCAGCCTGTGGCTTGAACTTGAACTCGCCATTCAGGTAATAGAATCCCTGATACTTGCCGTCACCATTTCCACCATAGAGGGCATTTGTTGTCTTCCAATTAGAATCACCGCCAATCTCATAGAAGTACTCACCGAATGAGAGAGGAGTAATCTTGTAGGTGTATTCCAACATATTGATCTCAACCTTGATGTACTTGGCACCAGTACTTTTAGAAACCTTGAATGAAGCATCGCCGCCAACCTTTGCACGGGTATCCAACTTCTCAGTCTCATTCATAGCGTTATTGCCGTTACCCTTTACTGGTGCGAGAACAGAAGACCAGTCATCAGCAGCAACACCTTCGCAAGCTTTATCATCTACAATACCGAACCAAGTATCGTCACCCTCCTTTGCAGGAATTGTGATTGTGAAGATAGGATCGTCGTAAACATTAATGTCGCTATGGTTGAACTTCTGGGTCTTTGCTGCATCAGCAGTCCAATCCAAAGTACCACCAATAATATAGTAGTTTTGTGAGATGTTAGGAGCTACAGGTGTAGCAGTAACCTCCACAGTACCTGCGTCTATCAAAGCAGCCTGTCCATCCTTTACGGCAGTTGTGTAAACGTGACCGGCGAATGTACGAGCTACAGGAGCCTTTCCATAAACGCTTTCAATAAGAGCCTGCAAGTCTGCCTTGGTAGCTTTACCATCATTAGAAGTCTTTACTTCTGTGGCAGTTGCATTTTCTACACCCTTAGGGGTCAGTTCGATTCGGCTGTTTCCCAATGCGAAACCTTCTGGAAGAGTGGCAGAACTGATAGTATAAACATTCACACTGTCTTCTGCTACTTTAGCCAAGTCAAATGCATTAACAGCACTTGCCTGGTAGCCAGGAATTGTGATGGCATCTTCCTGTGGATTAGTCTGAGGATCTGCCCAGTCTTTGAAATCTTCGCTGCAGGACCCCATGAAGAGGCCTGCAAGTGCGATAGAGATATATAATGATAACTTTTTCATTGTCTTTCGATTTTAAATCGTTATTTACTTGATTTCACCTGTTCCCTTAGAGAAGTTGAGATGAACCTGCTGACCTACAGAACCTGTAGCTCTAGTCTGGTCACCGCCAGTAGCACGGTACTGGATCTTACCGTCTAATGTGACGAACTCAGAATGCCACCAGTCGTGTCCAGGAATCTTAACGTACATACGTACACCCTTATCTGTACCAGCAGGAACAGAACCTACGAATGCAGGAGATACGAATTCTCCGTCCTTGGTTGTAGGTACGGTGAATGACCAGCCTTCAGCTTCCTCTGCGAAATCGTCGCTACCCGCTGCAGGGCCAATCAGCCAGATTGTTGGCTTGTTGAACTGAACGTCATAGTGGATTTCACGGTTTACAACAGATGTTGTTACGATTACGAGATACCAGCCTGGTTTGCTAGAAGCGATATTGCCATCCTTGTCGATGATATCGTCCTTGCAGTCGCCGGAAACTGTAATGCCAGCATAACCCTTTTCGTTACCATTAAATTCCTGAGCAGAATTCAACTTGATACCACTTTCGTCAATATAGACAAGACGCCAGAATGTATTGTCTGTACCATAAACCTGAACCATGTCGAAGCAGTTGTCGAATTTCCAGTCGCAGAAGTTACCTACTACATATATATGGCTAGGCAAGTTGACAGGTGGCAATGAGAACAAGAGGTGAATCTTGTTGAGTGAAACTACATTAGAAAGAATCTCTGTTCCTTCTACAACATTACCATTGCTGGTCACAATGTTTGCCTTCAAACGGAAGTAAGCTTTTACGTCCATAGGGAAATCAGCCTCTGTCTTGCCTTTTTGCACATAGATGTTAGTCAAGGTACTTGCCAATGAAGCTGCATCAATTGCAACCTTGGCACTTGTGCTGGTTTCTGAAAGCTCTACAGCATCAGTCATATTTTCATCTGTAGCAACCTGTACTGTATACTGAACGCTAGCTGTATAGCCATAGTTAGGCTGTGAGCAGGTCAACATAATCTTAGACGAATTCGCCAGGTCGATTGGTGTATTCTCCAATGCTGGAGTATTCAATTTGAACTCTGTTGGTGTCTGAATAGACGGATTAGAGTCATTGTCGTCGCTACAAGCTGTCATGAGAGTTAAACTCATGACAACGAGTAGAGCTGATTTAATTATATTTTTCATAATGAATTCCTTTTTATGTTTGCGAATTAATATCCAGGGTTCTGAATCAGATTCTTGTTAGATGTCAACTCGTTGGTTGGGATAGCAAAGATATTCAAATCTTTAGAGAAGTTGCGGCCTTCCTTGGTGCCACCCTTCCACTGCCAGTTGTAGTTGACATTGCCACCGTAACGGTTGAAACGGATCAGATCCATACGACGGCGACCCTCGAAGTAGAACTCACGGCTCCATTCATCGCAGATATCGTTCAGAGAATAGCCCTTGTCTTCACGGGTAGAGGCATTTGCACGCTTGCGGATCGCATTGATAGCTGCTGTACCTTCAGCTGTAGTCTCTCCACCATTGAGGCGGGCATCAGCCTCTGCAAAGTTCAGGTAAGCCTCTGCTGCACGCATCAGGAAGTAGTCTGCATCTGGGAATGTAGCATCATGACCTGCACTACCGTCTGTCTTGAAGTTGGTAAACTTAGCAACACCGAAACCGCTCTTGAAAGTAGAAACGTCCTCATTATCCAATGTACGGTTTACACCGTTGAAGAGAGCACGGTCGTCACCGGCAGCTTCTGCTGTAGCGTAGCTTTCAAGATTTGGAACGTTACCATTAGGGAAGAACTTCTTCACCAAGTCAGGACGAGCGCGGTTACCACCCCAAGCCTGGTCAGTACCATTGGTAGCTGAAGGGTTGTTTGGATTTGCGTGCATATCTTGATCGTAGGTAGAAGCCAACAGGAAGAGTGTAGTACCCCAGCTTGTGGTCTTCAAACCATCCTGCAAGAGAGGGAAGATAGCCTCGTAAGCTGCATCAGTCTCACCGTTATCGCCCATGAAGAGCATCTGGTAAGCACTCCAGCCGTTTACGCTTGTGGTGTTCAGCTTATAAGAAGAATCCATCACCTTCTTGGCGTATTCCTTTGCCTTTGCCCACTGAGCTGTGCCAGTATAAACCTCTGCATTGAGGTAGAGGCGGGAAAGAAGCAACCAGCATGCAGCCTTATCTACACGACCGTAACCAGCATCTGTTGACTTCTTAGCCTTTGCTTCAGAAAGGTTTGGTTCTATTTCAAGAAGCTCCTTCTCGAGCCATTCGTAAACCTGTGCTCTGGTATATCTTTCAGGCTTGGTCAATGGCTGAAGTGTAAATGGGATGTTGCCCCATCCGTCCATCAAGCTAAAATATTCGTATGCTCTCAGGAAGCGAATCTCTGCAAGCTTGGTTGCATCCTGATCTCCTGCTTCAGCAAGATACTGGTTGCAATAAGCAATACCTGTTGTAATACGGGCATACAAACCGGTTAACATTGGGTTTGTGGCATTGTAGCTATTATAGCAGAAGCCAGCTATACCATCATCACCCCAACCGCAGATAGCTTCATCGGTTGGTAATTCGTTTGCATTGAATGTCTGGCGTACAAAACCAGATGTACCACCATCAATACCATCAATGTCGCAGTCACCATTAGCACCACCATTACCAGCCATGGCAAAGTTAGCGTAGCACTTGTTGAAAAGACCATCGATGTTAAGGCCTGTCTGGATGTTTGGGTTAATCGGAGTAACGTCCAAATCACCGACACATGATGTTGCTGTTCCCATTGTAAGCAGGAGTGCTGCTACAGGAACAATATTTTTAATATATTTTTTCATAATTGATATCCTTTCTTATTAGAAATTCAAGCTAAGACCAACTACTACAGAGAATGGACGTGGGTAGAGGTTGTTGTCGTTACCATCGCCTACTTCTGGATCCAAGCCGTCATAATTGGTTATTGTGAATACATTTGATGCAGTAGCGTATGCACGACCTGAAAGTCCATGCCAGCCGCTTGACTTAAACAAGTTGTTGAAGCTGTAACCCAATGTGATGTTGTCACACTTCAGGAACGAAGCGTTCTTCACATAGTAGTCTGACAACTTAGAAGTGATCTCGTAGGTCTGCCAGTTTCTCTCAACAGTACTCTTCAAACGGTTAGAGAAGTACTTCAAAGAGTTAGAGAACCACTCACCTGTATTCATGTTACTCATGCCCTGCTCAACATTGTTATATACATAGTTGCCGAGGCTTGCACGCAAAGAGAAACCGAAGTCCCAGTTCTTGTATTCCAGGCGAGAAGAGAAGCCCATAGTTACAGGAGCAGCTGGGCTCTTGTAGAGATACTTATCGCTTTCATTGATCTTACCGTCACCGTTACGGTCAACTACGCAGTTCTCAATTGGCTTGCCGTTCTTGTCGTAAACCTGCTGGTAAACATAGTATGAGTTCATTGCATAACCCACCTGGTTAGCCTGCAGATAAGCACCAGAACCATCACCTACCTTGATGCCTGTATTAACAACAGGAGCACCATTCTCTGATATACCATTCAAGTCGGTAATCTCGTTCTTGTTGTAAGTGAAGTTGTATGTCATGGTCCAGAACCAGTCCTTGGTCTGGATAGCACGCCAGGTAATAGCTGCTTCAACACCGGTATTCTTCAAGGAACCGATGTTCTGCCATGCCTGGTTCTTGTAACCTGCCATAGAAGAAAGTGGAGCATAGTTCAACAGATCGGTAGTCTTTCTGTAGTACCAATCTACGCTACCAGACAATCTCTGATCCATGATGCCCCAATCCAAACCTACGTTGTAGGTAGAGGTTGTTTCCCACTTCAAGTCAGGACGGTAGTTGTTTGGTCTGTAAAGCTCACCTGTACCTGTTACAGGATAGAAACCGTTTGTACCAGTGCTGATAGCATAAGAAGGAATCCACTCATAGTCGCCGATAGAACCAGCCTGCTGACCTGTCTTACCATAACCCAGACGGAGTTTCAAGTCAGACAACCAGTTAGCGTTCTTCAGGAATGCCTCTTCGTTAGCCTTCCATGCAAAGGCGAATGATGGGAACCAAGCCCAGTGCTCCTTGAAACGTGAAGAACCATCATCACGAACGGTTGCTGTCAGGAAGTAACGGTCGAGCAATGTGTAGTTGGCACGTCCGAAGAAAGATACCAGGTAGCTTTCGCTCTTCTCGCTATATGGAGTATGAGGACGCTCTGTGCCAGCAAGACTTGCATCGTTATTTGTTTCAGGATAATAACCTACATAGTCATTGTTCTTGCTGCGCCAGAAGTGCTGCCACTCATAACCAGCCATGATGTCGAAGTGATGAATCTTGTTGAAATCCTTGTAGTACTGAGCGTAAGCACTCAAAGAGAGGTTGCGCTTCAGAATTTCCTCACCACCGTAGCTGCCATAGTACAATGCGTTTGTGCAAGATGTTGCAAATGACTGGCTCTGGCGACCCTTTGAGATATCTGCACCCAAGGTAGCATGCAATCTCAAGTCCTCGAAACCGTGTACCTTATAGTCGATGTCTGCACTACCGATGAATGAACGGCTGTGAGCAATCTGACTGCCCTGATCCAGCAAAGACAGAGGGTTAGGCATCTGTGTGGTGCTGTCATAAGTGAAAGGCCATGTATTGTCACCAAATTCTGCTTTCTTTGACCACTGGAAATAGCAACCATAGTTGTAGAGAGTCTCTTTCATATAGCTGCCCAACTGATTCTTGTGGTATTGAGATGTAAACTTGTATGGATCCTGAGTAGGGTCCATTCTTACAGCTGATGATACTACAGAACCATCAGTATATAAGGTTCTAGCATACATACCCTTGGCATTCAAGTTCAATGTCAAGTGATCCTGGAAGAATGATGGATTCAAGTTCAAAGATGCTGTAGCACGCTTGAAGTCTGATGTCTTGACGATACCCTGCTGGTCTGTATAACCTACAGAAACACGGTATGGGAGAGACTTAGCTGCGCCAGAAACAGTAATGTTGTGGTCGTGGCTGATAGCTGTACGGTAAATCAGGTCCTGCCAGTTGGTGTTGGCTGTACCCAGTGCGCTATAAGCTTCACTGTCTTTGCCATACAGTCTTTCAACATTTGCACGGAACTCGTCTGCGCTAAGAACATCAATAGTGTTCTTCTTCTCGCTGATGGTTACGCTACCAGAGTAAGAAACGGTAGGCTTCTGACCCTTGCGACCCTTCTTGGTTGTAATGATGATGACACCGTTAGAACCGCGGGAACCATAAATAGCAGTTGCAGAAGCATCTTTCAAGACACTGAAAGACTCAATATCCTGTGGGTTAACTACAGAAAGGAGGTTAGAAAGACCCTTAACACCATCGTTGTCCATTGCCAGACCATCGATAACGATCAATGGGTCGTTAGATGCGTTCAGAGAAGAACCACCACGAACACGGATCTTGGCACCACCACCAGGAGTACCGTCGTTGCTGGTAATGTTTACACCGGCAACCTTACCTGTAAGCATATCCTGTGCGTTGACAACCACACCCTTGTTCTTAGAGTCTGGCTTGATAGCTGTAACAGAACCGGTTAAGTCAGACTTCTTAGCCACACCATAACCGATGACTACGACCTCATTCAAGGACTTGGAATCATCCTGCAAGGTAATGCTCATTTCTTTAGAAGCCTTCACGGTCTGTGGAGTCATTCCCAGATAAGTGAAAGTAAGATTGGTACCTGGAGCTGCGTCAACAGAGAAGTTACCATCCATGTCGGTAATACCTACTGCCTTACCGTTCACTGTAATGGTAGCACCCATGACAGGCTCACCGGAAGCATCCTTCACATGTCCCTTAATCGCATTAGTTTGCGCAAAGGAACTCACCGTCAGGAGCAGACCACCTGCGAGGGTCAATGCTCTGAGAGGCAATTTAAATTTTACCTGCTTCATCATTTTGCTTGATTTTTAAGTTTATGTTTATAATTATATTTAAATTCGTAGTTGAATATCATTGTTAGTCTCTGGCCTTGTTTTATAAAAAAATAGGTCGAGGTTTTGCGTTGCTTATTCTTTCTGGGTGCAAATTTACAGTGTTTTTCGATACAATGCACTATTTTTTAGTTAATTCCGTTATTTCTTATGCGCAAACGTTTGCACTTGATTTGCTTGATATTAATCAAGTAAAAAGGTACAAGATAACGGATATTTGTCTAATTTTGCAGCGTAACTTAGAAACAACATGAACGAAAATAACAATATAACAATGAAGGATATTGCTCGCGACCTGGGGGTAAGCATCGCCACGGTGAGCCGAGCATTGAAGGACAGTCCGAGAATCAGTGCTGCCCAGAAGGAGCGTATTCAAGCATACGCACGTGAACATAACTTCTATCCGAACATCATCGGCGAGGCACTTCGCCACAGCAGGGTGCAGCCGATGAAGGTAATCGGAGTTATCATTCCCGAGATGGTTCACTATTATTTTATGTCTATCCTCTCGGGAATTGAGGAGGAGGCGAGAGCCAGGGGATATCGTGTGATGGTGGCGCAGAGCAAGGAGCGATACGACCGAGAGGTGGCTATCTGTGAAGACTTCTATAAGAATAAGGTGTGCGGCATCATCGTTTCGCAGGCGAAGGATACCAAGCAGTATGACCATTTCGAGAAGTTGATGGACAATGGTGTGCCGCTCGTCTTCATCGACCGAATCTGTACGGGGGTGAACTGCTCCAGAGTGGTGGTGGATGACTACATGGGTGCCTTCACCGCCGTGACCCATCTCATCGATACGGGCTGCAAGAAGATAGCCTTCTATGGTTCGCCAATGAATTTGGAGATTTCCAAAAACAGATACAACGGTTATCATGATGCCATCGTGAAGCATGGACTTACCGAGAACCCTGACTGGGTGAGAATCTGCGATAACCGTGCGCAGGCTGAGGCTATCACGCCTGAAATCCTGGAGCAGGATGAAGTGCCGGATGCTTTCTTCGCCATCAACGACGATACCGCCATCGGCATCCTCTATACCGCCAAGCGCATGGGATACGCTGTGCCAGATGACATCAGTATCTGCGGTTTTACCAATGGCGACCGTGCCAAGGCGAGCGACCCGATGCTTACCACCGTGGAGCAGCGAGGCGTAGCAGTGGGAGAGGAAGCGGCAAATATCCTCATCGGACAGGTGGAGGGATCCATCCAGAAGGATGATGTGGAGAAAAGAGTGGTGAGAACCCGACTCGTGGTAAGAGGAACTACGAGATAAGCTTGAACTTTGAACACCGAACTTTGAAATTTAAAATAACAACAATATGACACAAAAACCTGATTTGAGTTTCTGGAAGCTCTGGAACCTGAGCTTCGGTTTCTTCGGGGTACAGATTGCCTACGCCCTTCAGAGCGCCAACATCTCCCGAATCTTTGCAACGTTGGGTGCTGACCCACACAACTTGAGTTATTTCTGGATTCTCCCTCCATTGATGGGAATCCTGGTACAGCCTATCGTAGGTACGCTGAGCGATAAGACCTGGTGCCGATTCGGTCGCCGCATCCCTTATCTCTTCGTGGGTGCCACGATTGCCGTCCTCGTGATGTGCCTGCTGCCGAATGCCGGTTCGCTGGGCCTGACTGTGAGCGGAGCCATGCTCTTCGGACTGATTGCCCTGATGTTTCTGGATACGAGCATCAACATGGCGATGCAGCCTTTCAAGATGCTGGTGGGCGATATGGTGAACGAGAAGCAGAAGGCGAAGGCTTACTCTATCCAGAGTTTCCTTTGCAATGCCGGCTCTGTGGCTGGTTACATCTTCCCGTTCCTCTTTACCTTCTTGGGTATCAAGAATGTGGCAGAACAAGGCGTGGTGCCTGATTCCGTTATCTGGTCGTTCTATGTGGGTGCTGCCATCCTGATTCTCTGTGTTATCTACACCACGATGAAGGTGAAGGAGTGGAATCCGCAGCAGTATGCGGAATATAATGGTGTAGCTGGCGATGTGGAAAAGGAAGAAGAGGGTAAGGCCGATTGGATTACGCTCTTGAAGAATGCGCCATCTACCTTCTGGAAGGTGGGACTGGTACAGTTCTTCTGCTGGGCTGGCTTCCTCTATCTCTGGAACTATTCTACCGGTGCCATCGCCGAAACCGTTTGGAATACCACCGACCCTAAGTCGGCTGAATTCCAGGAAGCAGGCAACTGGGTGGGCATCCTCTTTGCCGTACAGGCTGTGGGCAGCGTGCTTTGGGCTGTGGTGCTTCCTCAGTTCAAGAACACTAAAATGGCTTATAGCGTGAGCTTGCTGATTGGTGGCGTGGGCTTCGCTCTTATTCCATTCCTGCACGACCAATACTTGCAGTTTATCCCATTCCTGATGATTGGTGCGGGTTGGGCAGCCATGCTGGCAATGCCATTCACCTTTGTTACCAACGCCTTGCAGGGCTATGGTCACATGGGCGCTTATCTGGGCCTGTTTAACGGAACCATCTGTATTCCTCAGATTGTGGCAGCCATCTGTGGCGGCACCATCCTGAGCTTGATTGGTTCTCATCAGAGCGACATGATGATAGTGGCTGGTGTATTGCTCATCGCCGGTGCTTTATCTGTCAGCATCATCAAGGAAAAGAAATAAGGCTTATCAAGAACCATGAATAATGCCAGTCAAGGAAAACAAATGCAAACGTTTGCATTTGTTTTTCCTCGATTTGTGCAAAAGAACCGTACTTGTTACGGATATTTTTGCTAATTTCGCACCGGAAATAAAAATAATAAATAACTAACCTCTAAATGGAGTCTTATGACAATTCATTTTAACATAGAATACAGAACCTTGTTCGGCGAGCAGCTCGTCTTGAACATTCAGAAGGAGGATGAGGAACTTAGGTTCCCGATGACCACTCTCAATGGCGAGAGATGGTCGTTTGACTGGTGTGTAGAACAGCCAGCAAAGGTTTACACCTATTATTATAGTGTAGAGCGCGATGGCAGGGTGCTCAAGACCGAGTGGCTTCTCGTGAAGCATCGTCTGGAACTGAACGCCACCAAGGCGGATGAGTTCACCCTCTATGACAGTTGGAAGGTGATACCTGAGGATGCTTATCTTTACAGCAGTGCCTTTACCGATTGCATCAATCACCAGGCTCCAGAAGAACTGGCGATGCAGAACTGTGCCAAGACCGTACGCCTCATCGTGCGTGCCCCTCAGCTTCGTGATGGAGAAAGACTCGGACTGGTAGGTGCCGACAATGTGCTGGGTGCATGGAATGCAGAAAAAATGCTGAAGATGACACAGCACACCTATAACGAATGGGTGGCAGATGTGGATGCTGTTCATCTGCAGACCGCTCACATGGAGTTCAAGTTTGTGGCTTACAACGAGAAGAAGGACCTGCTTTTCTGGGAAACAGGCATGAACCGCACCATCGACCTGCCGGAGATGAAGGCAGGCGATGCCATCGTCTATGAACTGGACCAGGCTTTCTTCGCCCTCTACAACCGCAAGGTTGCCGGAACGCAGGTGCCAGTATTCTCCTTGCGCAGCGAGAAGAGTGCCGGAGTGGGCGATTTCGGCGACCTGAAGACCATGATAGACCTCGTGGCTTCTACCGGTCAGAAAGTTCTTCAGCTTCTGCCAATCAATGATACCACAATCACCCACACTTGGACGGATAGTTATCCATATAGCTGCATCAGCGTCTTTGCCATCCATCCGATGTATGCCGATCTGAATGCGTTGCCAGCGTTGAAGGACAAGAAGGCTCGCGAGGAGGCAGAGAAGACCCGCAAGGAACTCAATGCCTTGCATCAGATTGATTATGAGAAGGTGAATGATTACAAGCAGGATTATCTGCAACAGATATTTGCACAGGAAGGTAAAAAGATGATGTCGGGAGCCGATTTCAAGGCTTTCATTCAGGATACACAACAGTGGCTCGTGCCTTACGCACAGTATTCTTACCTGCGCGACAAGAATGGCACTGCCGACTTCACTCAGTGGCCAGACCATAACATCTGGGATGAGGCTGAGCGCAAGGATTTAACGAACCCGGAAGCCGAGGCATACAAGAACGTGGAGTTCTTCTACTTCGTGCAGTTCATCCTGAACAAGCAGATGCAGGAGGCGCACGAACATGCCAAGGCGAAGGGCGTTATCCTGAAGGGTGATATTCCTATTGGTGTACATCGCCACAGCTGCGATGTTTGGATGGAGCCTAAGTACTTCAATCTGAACGGTCAGGCGGGTGCTCCGCCAGATGACTTCTCTGTGAATGGTCAGAATTGGGGATTCCCTACTTACAACTGGGATGAGATGTTGAAGGACGGTTGCCAGTGGTGGACCCGCCGCTTCCAGAACATGTCGAAGTTCTTTGATGCCTATCGCATCGACCATGTGCTCGGCTTCTTCCGCATCTGGGAAATCCCTGTGGATAGCGTGCATGGCTTGCTCGGACAGTTTGCCCCAGCCCTCGGCATGACCCGTGAGGAGATTCAGAGCTACGGCTTGAACTTCCAGGAGGACAGATTCCTCCGTCCGTTCATTACCGACTGGATATTGGACCGTATGTTCCATGAGCGTGCCGACGAAGTGAAGGAGAAGTATCTCGACCGCCTGGATGAGGAGCGCTATCAGATGAAGCCTGAGGTAGATACCCAGCGCAAGGTGGAGGCTCTCTTTGCTGATGTGACAGAAGAGAAGGAAATCTGGTTGCGTGATGGCTTGTATGCCCTGATCAGCGACGTGCTCTTCGTTCGCGACCGCAAGAACCCAGGACTCTTCCATCCACGTATCTCGGCACAGCTCGACTTCATCTACGAGTCGCTCTATGATGTTGACAAGGCAGCGTTCAATCGTCTTTACAATGACTACTTCTATCGCCGTAACAACCAGTTCTGGTATGGCGAGGCGATGAAGAAGTTGCCTAAGCTGGTTCAGGCTACCCGCATGCTGGTTTGTGCCGAAGACCTCGGTATGGTGCCAGACTGTGTGCCTTGGGTAATGGACGAGTTGAAGATATTGAGTCTGGAACTCCAGAGCATGCCAAAGGATCCATCGGTTAAGTTTGGTCATCTGAGCCGTAACCCATACCGCTCTGTCTGCACCATCTCAAGTCATGATATGCCTACCTTGCGTATGTGGTGGGACGAGAACATCTCCCGTACCCAGGAGTATTACAATACGATGCTCTATCGTGAAGGACCTGCTCCTCATCCGCTCCCTGGTTGGTTGGCAAGAGACATCATCTCCCGCCATCTTACCTCTCCATCCATGCTCTGCGTATTGAGCGTTCAGGATTGGTTGGCCATCGATGAAAAACTCCGTCTGCCAGATGCCGATGCCGAGCGCATCAACATCCCAGCCAATCCAAAGCACTACTGGCGCTATCGCATGCACCTGAGTTTGGAAGAATTGGCTGCCAGCAAGGAGTTCATGGAGAACATCACCGAACTGATAGCTCAGGGTGGCCGCAACTAAAATGTTGCAATAGCAAATGCAAAATCGTGCAAACGTTTGCACCTTGATATACGGAAAAATACCCTCCCATTTAGCGGAGGGTATTTTTGTTTTTTGTATCTTTGCACTGTCTTAAGAATAAACAGATTATGATTAAGGTTAACTAACAAGGATTCAAAAAAACAAGAATAAGCAATAACTGAACAGTATGAAGAAACTGAATGTATTAGTGATGGGCCTCTTGCTCCCGATGTTGGCAGCAGCCCAGACCGTTAAGTCGCCTAACGGCAATGTCTCGGTAACTTTCTCTTTATCCGAAAAGGGACAGCCTACCTACGAGATGAGCTATAAGGGAAAGACTGTATGTAAGCCATCGCATCTCGGACTGGAGCTGGCGAAGGATAAGCACGCCTCTAAGGGTATGGAGGAAACCAGCCTGATGGATGGTTTCACAGAAACCGGCAGCAAGACATCGACCTTCGATGAAACCTGGAAGCCAGTATGGGGCGAGACTGCTACCATCCGCAACCATTACAACGAGATGGAGGTAAACCTGAACCAGGCTTCCTCCAAGCGTAACATCACCATCCGTTTCCGTGTATATGATTATGGTATGGGCTTGCGCTATGAGTTCCCTCAGCAGGAAAGTCTGAACTACTTTGTGATTCAGGAGGAGCATACCCAGTTTGCCATGGCAGGCGATCATACTGCCTATTGGATTCCGGGCGATTACGACACCCAGGAGTATGACTACAACATTACTCCATTGACCGGCATCCGTCCAGTCATCGCCAAGAACCGCGAATCTTACAAGAGCAATTCATCTACCACCGTCTTCTCGGATACCGGTGTTCAGACCTCTCTCCAGATGAAGACCAAGGATGGTCTCTATATCAATATCCACGAGGCTGCCTGCCTGGATTATCCAACCATGCACCTCAATCTGGATGAGAAGACATTGACCTTTGAGTCTTGGTTGACTCCTGATGCTGTGGGCAGAAAGGGATTCATCCAGACTCCATTCAATACACCTTGGCGTACCGTAATGGTGAGCGATGATGCCCGTGATATGCTTTCATGCAAGTTGACATTGAATCTCAACGAGCCTTGCAAGATTAAGGATACTTCATGGATTCATCCTACCAAGTACTGCGGTGTATGGTGGAACATGATCGTTGGCACCAAGACCTGGAGCTATACCAACGACCTGCCATCAGTTCGCCTCGGTGTAACCGATTACAGCAAGTGCAAGCCTAATGGCACCCATGGTGCAACCAACGAGGAAGTAAAGCGCTACATCGACTTTGCAGCCAAGAACGGTTTGCAGGAGGTGCTGGTAGAAGGCTGGAACGAAGGTTGGGAAGACTGGTTCGGTCATCAGAAACTCGATGTCTTCGATTTCGTGACTCCATATCCTGACTTCGATATCAAGATGCTCAACGACTACGCACACTCTAAGGGTGTGAAGCTGATGATGCACCACGAGACCTCTTCTGCTGCTCTCAACTACGAGCGTCACATGGAGGATGCCTTCAACCTGATGAATAAATATGGCTATGATGCCGTGAAGACCGGTTATGTGGGCGATATTATCCCAAGAGGTGAGTATCACTACAGTCAGTTGATGAACAATCACTACCAGCGTGTCATCGAGACAGCTGCCAAGCATCATATCATGGTAAATGCCCATGAGGCAACCCGTCCTACAGGTATCTGCCGCACCTGGCCTAACCTGGTGGGTAACGAGAGTGCCCGTGGTACAGAGTATGAGGCATTTGGCGGCAGCAAGCCTTATCATACCGTGATGTTGCCATTCACCCGTCTGCAGGGTGGTCCGATGGATTATACTCCTGGTATCTTCGAGACCAAGCTTTCTGAGTGGAGCAACAACCAGAGCTATGTTCATACCACACTCTGTGGTCAGCTTTCGCTCTATCTCGTGATGTACAGTCCTTTGCAGATGGCAGCCGATCTTCCAGAGCATTATGAGAAGTACGACGATGCCTTCCAGTTTATCCGCGACGTAGCTTGCGACTGGGATGACTCCAAGTACCTGGAGGCAGAGCCGGCTAAGTATATCACCGTAGCCCGCAAGGCAAAGGGCACAGACAACTGGTTTGTTGGTGGCAAGACCGATGCAGCCCGCACATCTGTAGTAAAGCTCGACTTCCTCGATAAGGGAAAGAAGTATGCTTGCGCCATCTATCAGGACGGCAAGAATGCCGATTACGAGAAGAATCCTAAATCTTACCAGATCATCCACAAGACTGTGAAGAAGGGTGATGTATTGAAGATTAAAGAAGCACGTGGTGGTGGTTTCGCCATCTCATTGCTTGCTAAATAATGATTAGGAACATAGAGAAGTAGAAGTTTAGGGAAGATGCATATTTCTTCCCTAAACTCCTTTTCTGTTCTATTTGGCAACTATCCATTTGCATATAGATTCAATTAACAATAATAGATAATGAAAATCCAAAAACTAATAATTGCAGCATTGACAGCATCGATTTTACCAACTTCATTGAATGCGCAGCAGACATTCAATGAGATGATGTATTCCAAGGAGAAAACCATGTTCGTTCTCAATGCTCCAACAGCAGGCAAGTCTTCTGTTACCATCCGTCTTTATAAGGATGGACAAAAAGGTAAGGCTTACAAGACGCTGAAGATGAAGAAGATGGGCGATGAACGATGGGGGGCTACCGTGAAGGGCGACCTGAAGGGTAAGTTCTATACCTTCGATATCGGTAAGGGTGAAACTCCAGGTACATTTGCTAAGGCGGTAGGTGTGAATGGAAACCGTGGTGCTATCGTTGATTTGTATGATACCGACCCTGTGGGATGGGACAAGGATGTGCGCCCTGCCATCCAGTCGCCAGCCGACCTCGTTATCTACGAGCTTCACGTGCGTGATTTCTCCGTTTCTCCTACATCGGGTTTGAAATATCAGGGCAAGTATCTCGCCCTTACCGAACCTAAGGCTATCGAATATCTCAAGAACCTCGGCATCAATGCCATCCATTTCCAGCCGGTATTCGATTATGCATCTGTAGATGAAACCCAACTCAACAAGCCTCAGTTCAACTGGGGTTACGATCCGAAGAACTATAATGTGCCGGAAGGCAGCTACAGTACTGACCCTTATACTCCGGGAACCCGCATCAAGGAGTTCAAGGAGATGGTGATGGCGCTTCACAAGGCTGGCATCCGAGTGATTTTCGATGCCGTGTATAATCACACCTTCGATATCAATGGCAGCAACTTCCAGCGTACTTATCCTGACTATTATTATCGCAAGAATAAAGATGGAAAGTATAGCGATGGTTCCGGCTGCGGCAACGAGACCGCATCAGAAAAGCCTTTGATGCGCCAGTTTATGCTGGAGAGCGTGAAGTACTGGATTGATGAATTCCATATTGACGGCTTCCGCTTTGACCTGATGGGCGTTCACGATATCGAGACCATGCAGGCTATCCGTGAGATGGTAAACCGCATCGATCCTAGCATCTATATCTATGGTGAGGGATGGAGTGCAGGCAGCTGTGCTTATCCTACCGAAAAGCTCGCCATGAAGGCGAATACCCAGCAGCTCAATGGCATCGGTGCCTTCAGCGATGATATGCGTGATGCACTCCGTGGTCCTTTCTCTGATGACCATAAGGGTGCGCTCCTGGCTGGTCTTCCTGGTGAGGAGGAGAGTCTGAAGTTCGGTATCGTGGGTGGCATCGCTCATCCGCAGGTGGATATGACCAAGGTGAACTATGACAAGAAGCCTTGGACCAACAACCCAACCGAGCAGATCAGCTATGTAAGCTGCCACGATGATATGTGTCTGGTAGATAGATTGAAGGCAAGTATCCCATCCCTGACAGATAAGAATATCCCGGAAGAGATGCGTACTGCCGAGTTGCTCCGCATCGACCAGCTTGCCCAGACCTGTGTGTTCACTTCGCAGGGTGTGCCTTTCATCCTTGCCGGCGAGGAGATGCTTCGTGACAAGAAGGGTGTTCACAACAGCTACAACTCTCCTGACAGCATCAACCAGTTTACCTGGACCAATCTGCAGAAGTATCCGCAGGCATTCACCTTCTATAAGAATCTGATTCAGCTCCGCAAGAACCATCCAGCCTTCCGTCTTTCTACAGGCGATAAGGTGCGTCAGCATCTGGAGTTCCTGCCTAGTCAGGATGCCAAGGGCAACAAGCAGACTTGCCTCGTTGGTTTCCAGCTCAAGAACCTGGAGGGCATCGATTCCTGGAAGCAGATCATCGTCATCTATAATTTCAACAAGCAGGCTAAGAAGATGCAGATTCCTGAGGGCAATTACACCGTGGCTTGCTGCAATGGTGTTATCAACGAGGAAGGTCTGGGCTTCATCTCTGGCAAGGAAGTAGAGGTTGCTCCTCAGTCTGCCTTGATTCTTTATCAGAAATAGTCTATATATAATAAGGTATATATATAATAATGTGTAAGAATAGTCTATATATATAATAAGGTGTAAAATATGAAAAAGATAATAGCTTCATTAGTGCTTATGGGTAGCGCAATAAGTATGAATGCGACAGTCAACGTAAGCCGCATTGAACCTACCGACTGGTATGTGGGTATGAAGGATGCTTCGCTCCAGCTGATGGTGTATGGCAAGGATATCAAGAATGCTGATGTTACGGTGGATTATCCGGGTGTGAAGGTGGATAGCATCGCCCGCCTCGATTCTCCTAACTATCTCCTGGTGTATCTCAATCTCGATGGTGCCAAGGCTGGAGAGATGACACTCAACTTCAAGCAGGGCAAGCAGTCGAAGAAGGTGAAGTATGTGTTGAAAAACCGCGAGATGGCGGGCGACAAGCGCATCGGTTTCTCTAACGAGGATGTGCTCTACATGCTGATGCCCGACCGCTTTGCCAATGGCAATCTGAAGAACGATGCATTCAAGAACATGCGTGACAAGACCTGCGACCGCACGGCACCAAGTCTTCGTCATGGTGGCGACCTGGAGGGAATCCGCCAGCATCTGGATTATTTCAACCAGTTGGGCGTAACCGCCCTGTGGTTTACTCCGGTCTTGGAGAATGACAGTCCTAATGATGGCAAGAACAGTACCTATCATGGTTACGCTACCACCAATTATTATCGTGTAGATCCACGCTTCGGAACCAATGCAGAGTACAAGCAGCTTACTGCTGAGGCTCACAAGAAGGGATTGAAGGTGGTGATGGATATGATTTTCAACCACTGCGGTTTCGATCAACCTTGGGTAGCCGATATGCCATCAAAGGATTGGTTCAATGCTCCAGAATGGCTTGCTCCGGAAAATCAGACACCGGAGCATCAGAAGAAGATAGGTACCGTGGATGGTGCAGCCAAGGTAAACGACAAGTATCTGCAAACAAGTTATAAGTTGACTCCTGTGCTCGATCCATACGCCAGCAAGGTAGATTTCAAGGAAACCGTAGGTGGCTGGTTTGTGCCAAGTATGCCAGATTTGAACCAGCGCAATCCGCACGTCATCAAGTATCTGATTCAGAACAGTGAGTGGTGGATAGAGACCGTTGGCATCGATGGCATCCGCATGGATACCTATCCATACGCCGACCGTGATGCGATGGCACACTGGATGAAAGTGCTGGGCGAGGAATATCCTCACTTCAATACTGTGGGCGAGACTTGGGTAACCGAGCCTGCCTATACCGCCGCATGGCAGAAAGACAGCAAGCTCTCAGAAAAGAACAGCTATCTGCCTACCGTGATGGATTTCGCCTTCTTCGACCGCATCAACAGTGCGAAGAACGAGGAGACTGATGACTGGTGGAACGGCATGAACCGCATCTACAACGTGTTCTGCTACGACTATCTCTATCCGAACCCAAAGAGCGTAATGGCATTCGTTGAAAATCACGATACCGACCGCTTCCTGGGTGAAGGCAAGGATACCCTGGCATTGAAGCAGGCGCTGGCCCTTCTCCTCACCGTCAACCGTACCCCACAGCTCTATTACGGAACCGAGGTGCTGATGAATGGTACCAAGAGTGTAACCGATGGCAACGTGCGCAAGGACTTCCCTGGCGGTTGGGCAGGTGACAAGCACAATGCCTTTACTGCCGAAGGAAGAACACAGGCTGAAAACCAGATGTTCGACTGGCTTAGCCGATTATTGCATTGGCGCCAGGGCAACGAAGTTGTCACCAAGGGCAAGCAGACCCAGTTCTGTCCGCAGAAGGGTGTGTATGTCATCGCCCGCCAGTACAAGGGAAAGAGCGTGATGACTATCATCAACGGCAAGAAGGAAGCCAACGAACTGAATGTTTCCCGCTATGCTGAAATCATTGGAAATGCAGAGAAAGCAACTGATGTTACTAATGGAAGAACCGTTCTTCTGAATAAGAACATCAAGCTTCGTCCTCGTCAGGCGATGATTTTAGAGTTCTAGTGAAAAGAAAATTTAATTGGAATTTAACTATATCCACCATAAATCACTCTTTGTGTATTTATGGTGGATTTTTTTAGTTTTTTTTAAGCTGTAAAATTTGCGTAATTCAACTTTAATTGTTATTTTTGCCGGAAAATTTTAAAAATAAATAAATATGATTAGAAAAGTAACAAAAACGGTTGCTATGCTATTATTACTGAAAGGTATGCAAGCTTAGAATCTTTGGCACTGGGCTTGTGTCAAAGTGGCTCCATTTACGGAGCCGAGTGTTTTAGAATTAGTATTAACATTAAAACTGCAAGTAATTATTGCTTAGAATTAAATTATTATGAAAAAAATATTGTTTATTTTTACAATTTTGTGTTGTATGTGTATAACTGCATCTGGACAAGATGCCAATGATGATTTGGGACGCCAAACGGACATGGAGTTCAATCAAAGTAAGGAGGCCGTGTTTGTAAACGGAGTCTTTATCAAGAGCTTGATAGGCTTTGATGTAGATAGAACTGAAGTCACTTATATCAAGAAGGAAGAGTGTGAGTCTCCTCTGACTATTAATGGTGTGAATTATGAGCGAACATGTTCCATCACCTCTCCAAAGACTCCTGACTTTGTGACGTTGTCGGACATTAGAAAGGTATATTGCCCAAAAGTAAAGGGTAAGGTCTTCTTCATGATTAACAAGTTTTTCATCACGAGAGACGCAGAGTCCTATAAGCTGGATAAGGATTATATCCTGAGGTGTGAGACCCTGCCTAGTTCAGAGTTGTCAAGTCTCAAATGCTCAGAACCTTTTACTATCATACGTGTTTTTACCAAGACCAAGGCTAATTCGTATTCTATGAGAATTAGATAAAGTCCGTTTTCTTCGCCGGGGAGTTCTTCATGCTCTTCTCGGCGGAATTTGTTGTCTGCTCCAATTCCGCAACACTATTATACCCTGGCATTGAAGCAGGCGTTGGCACTTCTCCTTACCGTTAACCGTACCCCACAGCTCTATTACGGAACCGAGGTGTTGATGAATGGTACCAAGAGCGTAACCGATGGCAATGTGCGCAAGGACTTCCCAGGCGGTTGGGCTGGTGATAAGCACAATGCCTTTACTGCCGAGGGAAGAACGCAGGCAGAGAACCAGATGTTCGACTGGCTCAGCCGATTATTGCATTGGCGCCAGGGCAACGAGGTCATCACCAAAGGCAAGCAGACCCAGTTCTGTCCGCAGAAGGGTGTGTATGTCATCGCCCGTCAGTACAAGGGAAAGAGCGTGATGACCATCATCAACGGCAAGAAGGAAGCCAACGAACTGAATGTTTCCCGCTATGCGGAAATCATTGGAAATGCAGAGAAAGCAACTGATGTTACTAATGGAAGAACCGTTCTTCTGAATAAGAACATCAAGCTTCGTCCTCGTCAGGCGATGATTTTAGAGTTCTAGTGAAAAGAAAATTTAATTGGAATTTAACTATATCCACCATAAATCACTCTTTGTGTATTTATGGTGGATTTTTTCTCACCTGTAAAAGTGTGTGGATGATATACTGAACACTCCTTCTTTATTTACTGCCAACAAAATAAGTTTTGTGCATAATATTTGGTAGTTGAAAATAAAAGTTGTACTTTTGCACAATATTAAACAAAACTACAGATGAAAAGAAAACAATTCTTTATATCAGCAATTATCACATTACTTCTTGCACTTTTTGCAGGATGTAAACAGAGTTTTTCTCCTGCACTCAGGAAAGCAGACCAAGTACTTTCTGCAGATACAGAGAAGGGAAGTGAAATGCTTGACAGTATTTGCCAAGCAGAGCCGAACATGTCGGTAGCCAACCAAAAGTATTGTCAGCTTTTGAGATTAAAGGCTAGCGACAAAGCATATCGTCCCATTACGAATCAGAAACTTCTTATCGACTCATTGGTTTCATATTTTGAGCATGCAGGTGAAGACAATCTGCTTGCTGAAGCATATTTCTATGCAGGAAGAGTCTATTACGAAATTGGTGACAAACCCGAAGCACTCAAGTTCTATCAGAAAGCGAGCGAGAAGGTTGCTAAGGACAACTATGCCTTGCAAGGAGACATCTATTGCCAGATGGCAAATGTATATAGCTATACAGACTTGAGCAAAGAAGCATTAGCAGTCTTACACCTTGCCTATAAAGCAGATTCTCTCAGTGGAAATACAAGAAACATGCTTTACGACATCAGAGACATAGGTGAAGCATATAACAGCGGCAATAACCTTGTTTCTGCAAAAAGCTACATGCAAAAAGGTATAATACTGGCAACGGCCCTGCAAGATACCTTCATGGTAAAATGCTTTCACCATGGACTAGCCTACATCTGCATCAGAACTGGCAATTGGAATGATGCTCTATCCCGCGTTAAAAGCTACATTCATGATATGACGGAGATTCCCGACAAGACAGGAATGCTGGTAACAGCCATCAAAGTCTTTTCACATTTCAAGAATCAGCCCCTGGTTGACAGTTGTCAAAAAGTACTGTATAAGGAAGGAAATCTCTTTGGCAGGAAATTCGCACTTGAAAATGAGTTGTTATCCTATACCAATTCCAGCAATAATCAGAAACTGAATTCTTTAATTCGTGCTTATAAATACCAAACTGATTCTATAATAAAAGAAAACAATGCCGATGCTATAAAAAAGGCAGAACAATTGTACAACTATGAACTGAAAGAAAAGGAAAATGAATATCTGCATTCATACAATATCATACAATCTGTAGCCTTGGCAATGACCGTTATCATAGCGTTTCTTGCAATTCTCTACTTCTATATGAAGAAGAAGAATATACAGCAAAAAGGAAAAATTCTACAGCTGAAGTTGGATAAATACGAAAATCTCAAGGCAAAAGCAGAGATTAAACCAGAAGCCGAACTTTCTCATGAACATCAGAGTATAATAGAATCTGAGATTTTTAAAATCATAATGGCAGAAATAGATAAAGGACATTATAGACTTTCAGAAAAGCATTGGGATGAACTAAAGCAGATTGTAAATCATACCTATCCCAACTTTGACAAGAACCTATATAGTTTCTTAGAGGTTTCCCCACAGGAATACAGAATCTGTCTTCTTGTTAAAATAGAAATATCACCTACAAATATTGCACATTTTATGAATGTAACAAAAGAGGCGATTACGGCATCCAGAAGAAGAATGTACACCAAGGCATTCAATAAAAAGGGTAAACCGTCTGACTGGGATAAAATAATTATTTCCTTATAAATACTTATGTGTCAATTAAAAAATCAGCGATGTACACTGTGTACATCGCTGATTTTTTAATTGTACACTTCTTGTACACTCTATAATTTTGCCCATCCATAGAAACTTATTACTTTTGCGGAAGAATTCAAATAATATACATTTATGAAAAAAAATATTTTATCTACTTTCCTATTTTTAATAATTATAGGGACAATGCAAGCAGAAGGGCACATAATTCCTCTGCATATTCTGACAACATCTTATAATGTTGAACGTGGACACATTCGTCATGCTCCTCCACAAATAAGATTGCCAGTTGTTGAGATTAATGGGAATAAAGTTCATATCACTTCTCTTCAATCTGGAAATAATTTCGTTATGACATTAACAGATTCAGATGGTAACATTATATATGATGTGAATACCATCTCAACTGAGACTATGACTTTTAGATTCCCTGAGCTAGCGTGTAGCAGCAAGTATTCTATTATGATTATAGTTAATGAAGTAGCATACATTGGAGAGATTTAATCGCCAATATTATTTAATATAAAACTCATTATTATGAAAAAGTGTTTATTTTTTTTTCTTTGCCATTATGGCTGTAATTTTCAGCTCATGTTCTGACGATAGTACAAATACCGAATTTTCGCCAGCATCTAGAACTTGTACCGATTCCACGGTATATTCATCTTTGAGCACACAAGATTTCAATGCTTGTATATCTAATGTTGTTTCTAACATACAAGGAACAAGAAGCTGTGATTTAAATGAAGAAAAGCTAACAGAAATTCTTCAGCCTTTATCTAAAGATGGAAAATTTATCATAGATCAAATAAAGGATGATTCTGATTTGACTAGAGAAGAAAAAGACTCTTTAGAATCTCTCAATGAAGCGCAACTTGCAGCCGTGTCATTTATAGTGAATACAATTCAGTACAACACTCCAAAAACAAGAATCATTTACTCCAAAAGTCGTCATTGCCTAGCATATGCCATTTTTGGATATGGTTTACCGGGAATTGGGGCGACAGTTAGTACTCTTGGAGCAATAACAAAAATATGTTTAAAAAGAACACTAATTGCATGTATCGGAGGATTTGGTGCTGCGATTACAGTTGGGGTAGCAATATGCGAATATCAATATTGTATGCACCATTAGTCAAAAACAAATGGAAGGGATTAACTATATTGATTATCTAATATTTTCATTTGTTATTACAGAGACCAGCTATCATAACAATGGAGATAAGTGTCATTTCTATCTTAGCATCATTTTACAAACTATTATTATGATACTTGTTTCATGGAAAATATATAAAATATATATAAAGAAAAAGAAAGAGACTTTATTCAATAACATAAAGTATCCTTTTCTGTTTATATTGTTTTTCCTTATTTTTTGGATATAAGCTCTAAATTTAACTGAATAAGGGGGATTTTTAATCCCCCTTCACAATTCGCTATAAAACAATGAAAAATATCATTACTTCATTATTAATATTTCTATTTTCTTCATGTTATATTTCATCCCCAAAAGCTAAATACAGCATGAAATATGCTTCTTTTATAAGCGTAGATTCCACCAAACTATCTTTTGGTAAAATCCCATGTAAAAAAGAAAAGTGTTCCAAGAGTATTCTTTGTACCAATAAGAGCAATAAAGCCATATATATTAGTTCTATAAGGGCTGGTTGTAGTTGTATCTCGTACATCTATCCAAAAGGAATCATAAAACCAGAGGAAACTTTTAGCATTTCTATTGTTTACCACACTGACACACAGAAAGGATTCTTTTATAAAAGAATCTTAGTCATACTAAATGATGGAGAATTCTTTTATTTATTACCGATAACAGGTACAATACAGTAACTATTTACTGAATATTTAAAGCTTTTGATTCGGGTACAAATACAGAGATTACAGGTTATAGACAGCTTAATGGAACCCCATCCGCAAGCTGCCTATGATAGTTTGTGCCGTTTTGATTCTTTGGATTCCTAAGACATAACCAAGGCAAGTTCTCAATAGAAGTGCAAAAATCTGAGGGGTTTCAGGCTTAATAATCTATACCTGAAAACACCGAGGGGTTTGGGGGCGAGTAGCCCCCATGTATTGAGCTATGTGGCAAGTTCTCAATACAACTGCAAAAACTGTCTGCAATGCAAAGCAGAAAGCAAACAGTAAGTTGTTTAATTGTAATACTGCTACTTCATTATATGGAAATCTGCTCAGCATATAATCCATGATTTTAGAGCTTTGAGATGAAAGTACTTTCGTAGCCTGATGAAAGTACTTTCGTTGCTCAATGTAAGTACTTTCGCTTGCCAACGCAGGTATATTCATATATGAACGCTCCTAGAATTGTAATTTAACACTTCTAGGAGCGTTTTTTCTTGTATTTATTCTTTTGTTTCAATTATTCTTCGTACTTTTGCACGTAGAGAGTTAAAAACTTAATAAAATGATTGAAGAATTAGGAAAATGGATGTTAGATATATCTAAGTATATTATAACAGCCTATGTTTTAGTTAGGATGTTTGGTAAAGAGGATGATTCTGTTTGGACATTGGTGTCAGCTGTTCTGTTGGCTGCACTTTTGTTTGGAATGGGGTTGTATCTTGTCAAACGAGGAAAAGAGAATTTAAAAAAGAAAGGAAAATAATATGGATTACGGATTATTAGGAATGTATATATTTCTGGCTTTGATTGCTATAGGTTCTTTCATTTACGTTAAGATAGAAGACAGAAAAGAGCAAAAGAAAAATTAATGGCTAAATACATACTTTCCATCATAGCAGCATTCTTCATAACTTTGGGCAGTTTTGCACAAGGTGGTCTGCCTAGTCGCTTTAATGTAAGCTACCTCAACATGGCAGCAGGAATGCCTAATAATTTTGCCGATGATATCTTTCAGGATTCTTACGGCTTTGTGTGGATCAGTACCCATGGTGGTGGTCTGGTGCGTTACGATGGTTTCAACTTCGTGAACTTCGGATTGGGTTCCAATGGCATCAGTTTGCGAAGCAATAGTTGCCGCAATGTGTATGAAGACCATTTCCGTCGCCTCTGGATTGCCTTCGAGGAAGGTCCACAGGTGCTAGACCTCAATACCATGCAGCCCATCGTTCCTCCTTGCGAGAACGAGAAGGTGGAGGCTCAGCTCAGGAAGGCATTGAAGAACCTTTGCACCCGAATGTATTGCGATGCCAAGGGCAATATCTGGATGGTTTCCATCAACCTCCTTACCCGTTTCGGCTTTAATGAAAAGGGCGAGGTGAACAGCGTCTTGTCTGTTGCCTATCCTTTCAATGCGCCCGACCTGGGACTTAGCGATGTATATCGCCGGGGAACGGTGGTGTTGTGCAACAATGGTGTGGTGAGCGAGTTCTCGGTAAAGAACAATAAGTTGGTTGCCAGGGAAATCTCCTCTATGTTCCCACCGCTCGATGGACGCTATGCCGGTGCAATCATCTCTTATCATGGTAAAATCTGGATTGCCACCAACCGTGGTCTCTTCAATAGCGCCAAGCAGCAATATCATTGCTCGGCTACTGACCATTCGCTCCAGCACGAAGTGGTGACGAGTCTTGCTGTCACTCCGGATGATAAACTCCTGGTGGGTACGCTCTGTGGCGTGGACATCATCAATGACAAGACTGGCGAGATTGAGCACTGGAATAGTTCTTCTGCAGTTAATCCGTTGAGTAGTAACTTCGTGAACAGTCTCTTTGCCAAGAACGGACAGATATGGGTGGGCACGGAGACGGGTGGTGTCACCAAGTTGGCTCCCCGCCAGTTGCAGCTCGAATTCTATCGCCATGATGCCTCTAACCCGGGAAGTCTTTCTCCCAATGCCGTCAATGCCATGTATGCAGCACCGGATGGCACCCTGTGGGTAGGCACCGTGGAAGGCGGACTCAACTCTCTGGCTCCTGGTGGCAAGAACTTTACTCATTATACAACGGCAAACTCGGGACTGCCTCATAACAGTGTTTCTACGCTTGCCGCCGACAACCGTGGCAACCTCTGGATAGGAACCTGGGGTACGGGCTTTGCCGTGATGAACCTTAAGCAGCCGGGCAAGATTACTCCTCTTGTGGTGGATGCTCAACATCAGCATTTCCTGAATTTTGCTGGTGCCCTGGCCTATGACCCTATCAATGATGGCATGTGGCTGGGAACCAACGACGGTCTTTTCTTCTACGACCTGAAGCACCAGCAAATTACAGAACCCTTCAAGGGATGCCTGAATGTGCGAGGCTGCATCGGCGCTTTGATTACCAAGGATGGCAAGCTGCTGATGGGTTGTGTACAGGGTATGGTAGAGGTAAACTTGAAATCCCGCCGTGGCAAGGATGAGTTTGCCGTGCAGTATCATCCTCATAAACTCGATGACCCGGAGAGTGGAGTGATAGATAAGATAATTTCCTTCTGCCAGGCAAAGGATGGAAAGATTTGGCTCGGCAGCAATGGCTATGGCCTGTACTGCTATTATTATAATAAGGTGGGAAAGGCTGAAGTGAAGTCGTTTACCACCAATCAGGGATTGGCGAACAATACGGTTAAGGGTATTGTGGAAGACAACCAGGGCATGCTGTGGATTGCTACCGATAACGGACTTTCGGTTTTCAACCCCAAAACCGAGACCTTTACCAGTTTCTATAAGAACGATGGTCTGCTCAGTGCCCAGTTCTATTTTAATGGAGCCATCCGCAATGCGAAGGGCGAGATATTCCTGGGTACGGATGGAGGCATGATGGCGGTGATGGGAGCTAATCCTGCAGTGCATGAGGTAGGCAAACTGCGCTTCACCGAACTCCTGGTAGATAACCAGCCTACCTTTGCAGGCAGCGATTATCTGGATGATGATATCTCTATCGCTAAGAGAATCAGCATCCATGAGAGCGATAAGTCGTTCACCATCTACTTCTCTGCACTCAACTATGGCAGCGAGACCCAGGGCGTGTATCTCTATCGCATGAAGGGATATGAGAACGAATGGGTTCAGCTGCAACCGGGACAGCATAGTGTACGCTATTCCACTTTGCCGGCAGGCAAGTATGAGTTTGAGGTGAAATACATCCCTTCCATCGATTCCAGCAACGAGCAGGTCATCTCCATTGCCGTGAAGGTGACACCTTACTTCTGGAAGAGTTGGTGGTTCATTACCATAATAGTCATCGGCATCATAGCTTTGGCTCAGTATGCCTATATCCGCAAGTTGGATAAGATGCGTGAGCGAGAGGTGGAGACTTTGTATCGGCCTATTGAGGCTGCCTTGAAGGAGAGTGATGACCCAAGCAAGTTGCAGGGCCGCATCCAGATGATTCTGGAAAACCAGAAGCGCTATCAGGAAAGTCAGCAGAAAACCATCGAGGCGGATAAGAAGGAGGTGGCTGAACATACCAAACCGTTTATGGATTCCATCATGGAAGTGATGGAGAAGAACTATGATAACTCCGAGTTTGGCGTTCAGGAACTCGCCGATGCGATGGGAATGAACCGGAGCGTCCTGAGCAAGAAGCTCAATGCGGAGTGCGGATTGCCTACGGCACAGTTTATCCGCAACTACCGCCTGGATATTGCCAAGAAACTGATTATGGAGAATGTGGCCAATCGCAACATCACCGAGATTGCCTATCGTGTGGGCTTCAACGATCCGAAGTACTTCACCCGTTGCTTCACCAAGCACTATGGAGCCTCTCCATCTTCCTTCAAGGAATAGAGTTTTTTTCTTCACTTTTATGAATAATAGTACATCTGCTAAGTCTGCATGGCAAAATCAGACTTAGCAGATGTTTTTTTATGTTTCTTTTTCTTTTGAATATATTAAATACGCTGTGTGGGTACACAAGGGGTGGATAACTCAGGGATATTAGTAAAAATACACCTTTTATGCGTTTTGTCCACCTATAAATTTCGTTTGTCCACCCACTATTATGTGATTAATTGTACTTTTGCCACCACAAAACAACGTTTGATATCGAGCAATCGATTAAAAAACTGGCAAGAATAAACAAAATCATAAACCTAAAAAATAACAAGCAATGAGGAAACAATTATTCTCTATGATGCTATGCCTGGGTGCTGTCGGTGGTGCTTCTTTTGCTACCCCAATGACAGCGATGGCTGCTGTAGCACAAGATCAGGTGATTACAGTAAAGGGACAAGTTGTAGATGATCAGGGTGAACCTATGATCGGTGCAACAGTCAAGACAAAGGATGCCAAGACCGGCGCAGTTACCGATTTAGACGGTAATTTCCAGATCCGCGTCAAGGCAAACGCAACTCTTATCGTAAGCTATTTGGGCTTCAAGGAGCGTGAAATCGCTGTACGCGGACGCGCCATCCTCGAGCCTATCCAACTTTCTACAAACGATAACTTGCTCGACCAGGTGGTTGTAGTAGGTTATGGTACACAGAAGAAGGCCGACCTTACCGGTTCCGTTTCTATCGTGAACGCTGAGGAGATGAAGAAGGTATCTAACTCCAACATCTCTACCATGCTCGAAGGTAAGGTGGCTGGTGTACAGATTACATCCGACGGTCAGCCTGGTGCCGACCCTAGCGTACGTATCCGTGGTATCGGTTCTTTCGGTAGCACGGCTCCTCTCTATGTCATCGACGGTGTGCCAATGGGTACCACTATCCGTGACTTCTCTCCAAATGATATCGAGACCATCCAGATTTTGAAGGATGCTTCTGCGGGTGCCATCTATGGTTCTCGTGCTGCCAATGGTGTCGTTATCATCACTACCAAGAATGGTAAGAAAGACCAGCCTCTGAAGGTGAACTACTCTGGTTACTTCGGTGTTGACCAGATTCCTGGCGATGTATATGACGTGATGAACGCCGACCAGTATAGCAACTACCTGGGTCAGGCTTGTTCTAACTCCAACACTCCTCTGCCTGGTGGTTACAAGATGGGCGAGGATGGCAAGTATCACTTCCAGGATGCTACCAATACAAATTGGTTTGACGAAGTGTTCAAGACTGGTATCCGCCAGAATCACAACGTAGCCCTCAGCGGTGGTAGCTCTCACAGTACTTATAATGTATCTCTCGACTACTATAACCAGAAGGGTACCTTGGAAGGTGCAGGTCCTAACTACGAGCGTTATACAGCCCGTGTCAACAACACCATGGACACCAAGTTCGTGAAGTTCCGTACCAGCATGGTTTACTCTCACTCTAATCAGGACAACATGGGTCTTTCCAATGCCTCAGAGTATGTCCAGGGTCTTTATGGAGATGTAACCAACGTGCTCCGTGGTACACTCTTGATGCAGCCAACTATCAAGGCTTACGATAACTCAACATGGGTTCTCGACAGTCAGGTGGGTGCAGCCAACGCTTATCGCTACGATGCCTATGGTTATGGTGTTTACTATGACGGCATCCACGGAGATATCTCTGCTTCTAACCCATTGCTGGTTAATAACCTCCTGCAGCGCAACACCTTGGTTGACCGCTTCGTAGGTACAGCTTCTGCTGATGTTGACCTGTTGGGTATGGTAGGTATCAAGAGCAAGAACCATGGTCTTCACTATAATGTAAACCTCTCTTACAGCAAGACAGAGGCAAAGGATAAGACCTGGATTCCTTCCTGGATTCAGAGCAACCGTGTATATCTTGCCAAGGAGAATGAGCGCCTTACCAAGGGTTCACGCAACTACAGCGATGCCCTGGTTGAGAATACCATAACTTACGATGGCAAGATTGGCAAGCACAACATCAACCTGCTTGCCGGTATGACATACGAAGAGGAGAATACCAACCTCCTGACAGGTTGGGGTATCAACTTCACAGAGCCATACTTCCTCCAGCTTCAGAATGCCAAGAATACTTACTCTGAGTCATACGAGTACAAGCATTGTCTGGCTTCTTACGTAGGTCGTTTGAACTATAACTATGATGAGAAGTACTTGCTTTCTGCAGTGGTTCGTCGTGACGGTAGCTCTCGTCTGAGCAAGAACATCCGTTGGGCAACCTTCCCATCTGTATCTGTAGGTTGGCGTTTCGATAAGGAGAAGTTCTTCCCAATCAGCCGCGACATCGTTAATATGTTCAAGGTGCGTGCCAGCTACGGAGAACTCGGTAACGAGAACATCGGTGAGTACCAGTACATGGCTACCATGAACCGTAACAACATGACTTACAGCTTCGGCAACAGTCCTGTAACCGGTTCTGCCGTTTCTACCTTCGTGAACAATGATATCGCCTGGGAGAAGAAGAAGACTACCAACGTGGGTATCGACCTGGCAATGTTCAACAACCGCTTGGAGTTCACTGCAGAGTGGTATAAGAACAAGTCAGAAGACCTGCTTTACTCTGTTCCTGTGCCAGCACAGACTGGTGTATCCAACACCTCTGTAACCATGAACGCTGCCTCTATGGAGAACAGTGGTTTCGAGTTCAGTGCAACCTATCGCAACCGCGACCACGCCTTCAAGTATGATATCAGCGCCAACGTAAGTACCTTGAAGAATAAAGTAACTTCTCTGGGTATCGGTAAGGATTCATACATTACGGGTGCATACGCTACCTACGTAGGTCAGGAGATTGGTCAGTTCTACGGTTGGGTTTATAAGGGAATCGCCCGTACCCAGGAGGACTTGGACAACAATGCTGTTCAGCAGGGAGCCAATATCGGTGACTGCCTCTACAAGGATATTTCAGGTCCTAACGGAGAACCTGATGGAGTTATCGATGCTTACGACCAGACCGTATTGGGCAGTGGTCTTCCAAAGGTAAACTTCGGTTTGAGCACTCACATGGAGTATAAGGGCTTCGACCTCAACATCTCAACCTACGGAGTTTTGAATTATCATGTATCAGATGATATCTATAATAGCTTGAATTCTTGCTACGGCTATGGTAACAAGGAAGTAGGCATGCTGGATGCCAACCGCTGGTCAGAGGATGGTTCTACTTATCTCTCTAGTGTTCCACGCACCTATGCAGCCAACAATGCAACCTTGGCATGGAACGACCTCTTCAGCTCTCGCAAGATTCAGAATGCTGCTTACTGGAAGATTGCCAACGTAGAGTTGGGCTATAACTTCCCAGACAAGTGGTTTGGTGGATATGTAAGTGGTGTACGTCTCTATGTATCAGCACAGAACCTCTACACCTTCACAGGCTATCATGGATATAATGTGGACTATGCCGGCGGTACCTTTACCCCAGGTTACAACTTCTGCTCTTTCCCAAGTGCCAGAACATTTATGGCAGGTCTCCACTTCACATTCTAATAGTTTAAGAGATAAGGAAAACTACGAGAATTATTATTTAAAAGAACATTTGATATGAAACTATATAAATTATCATTAGCTCTCTTCCTTGGCCTCGGTGCTATGGCTACCACCTCATGCGAGGACAAGTTGGATGTTACCAATCCTAACCAGCAGACCACCGGAACCTTCGGTTTCAATGCTGATGATCTGGAAGAGTGCGTTATTGCAGCATACAACCATATTCGTATGGAAGGTTCTTCGGCACGTGTGGGTTATACCCTCGATGTGACACGTGGCGATGAGGTATGGAACTCATCACAGGTTTGGTACATGCCATTCGATGACATGGACGACCCTGTGACAGATGAAATCTCCATGTGGCCTTGGCGTGAGGCTTACTATACTATTAATGTATGTAACTTCATCCTTTCACGTACCACAGGTGATGATGCTTCGCTCAGCGAAAGCATGAAGCGAATCAAGGGACAGGCTCTCTTCCTCCGCGGTTATTCATACTATACATTGGCAGGATATTACCAGAATCCTGCGCTGATTACTGATTATGCCAACTATTCTTCATTGGATGGTCTCTATGGCAAGAACAGTACATACGATGATGTGCTCGACCAGGTGGAGAAGGATTTCGCAGAGGCGATGACTCTTCTTCCTTCCCGTGATGCTGGTGGCGAGTGGGCTAAGGGTCGTGCTACCTGCGGTGCTGCTGCCGGCTACTATGCCCGCACTCTGATGCAGCGCCATAAGTATAGCGATGCGCTCACCGTACTCAAGGACATCATGAATAAGAAGTATGGCTCTTACAAGCTGATGGCCAACTATGGCGACAACTTTCGTGAGGGTTCTGCTTACGAGAACAATGCCGAGAGCCTCTTCGAAATCCAGTATCTCGACTACGGTTCACAGGGTGTAGATGATGAGTGGACTCCTGTTAATACCAGTCCTAATGCTACACAGGGTCATGCCGTAGAGTCTAACTTCGCTCCAGGTAGATTCGGTGGATGGGCAGACCTCTCTGCTTCTCCATGGTTGTACAACCTCTTCAAGCAGGAGCGTACCACAGCAGGTAAACTGGATCCACGTCTCTACTGGACCATCGGTACCTACGAGAATGATTGGGAAGGATTTGAGAATGGCAACGTGGCTTATACCACTCAGATGACGGCTACTGATACCATCATAACCAACAACAACTATGGTGGTCTTCCTATCGCTAAGTGGACCAATTTCCGTACCAACCTTTATGATAAGGTGACAACCGGTCTTCATTGCGGTATCAACCTCCGTATGATGCGTTACTCTGACGTTTTGCTTCGTGCTGCAGAGTGCGAGAACGAGGTGAACGGTCCTACACAGCAGGCTATCGACTGGATTAACCAGGTTCGTGAGCGTGCCAACCTGAAGGATTTGAGCCTCTCTGATTTCGATACCAAGGATAAGCTCTTCGAGCAGATTGCCAATGTAGAGCGTCCTAAGGAGTTCGGTTGCGAGTACGGTCGTGGTTACGATCTGATTCGTTGGGGATTCTTCTATGATCAGGGTCGTTTGGCTCAGTTGAAGGAGCACGGAACCTTCCGCCGTTCTATTTACGATGTCAAGGAGCCTGTTAGCTACTCTATGGTAGGTGCTGACCCTCAGGTGAAGAGCTCTTACGATACATACGTATCAGGTCATGAGTTCTTGCCTATCTATCAGGGCTTGCTGAACGACAACCCTAACCTGACAGGTAACTCGGCTAATACGAATACAGATAACTCAACCGATTTCTTCGGAAGAGGTTGGACTGTTCATCCTGTAGTAAATTTGAGCAAGTAACAATATTCATGATCATATAAAATAGAATAACAATATGAAACACCTAAATAAATTAGCATCTGTCTTCTGCGTAGCAGCCATGGGCTTGACTGCGCTGACAGGATGCGAGGGAAGTGACATGTTTAGTGTCAACTCTCCTGATTGGCTTTCTGAAAAGATTGACTCAATCGAAAAGTCAAAGGTTTCAACTGAGGAGGTGCTCGTGGGTATGA
>ERZ1026870.217-NODE-217-length-36775-cov-7.127696_pt1 | contig 36775 bp, 35 predicted proteins | sample MGYA00380165_ERZ1026870 | MGnify/ENA primary metagenome ERZ1026870 (study PRJEB33269, sample SAMEA4719801) | human gut metagenome | biome: human-associated habitat; feature: organic feature; material: feces | place: Cameroon | collected 2013-10 ...
AATTTATTCGCTGTTGACTTGTCGTCGTCAGCGAAGGATTGAAATTAAACACCATCCGAGAGCGGTTGTCAAGATTTTTTCGAAAAATACCGCAAACACGGTACTCCCTTCATTCCAAGACTGCAGTTCTCATTCGTCGAACTCCAACTGCCGCAGCTCTTCATGCGAATTAATGTTCGCAAATGCAGATTCTTTTCCCGTCCAATGCACATGCCCTCGCCCAAGCCTCTCAAACCATAAGCCGAGTTTACGGTCTCCGGCCGCCAAAAAAGGACGCACAGCTTCCAAGGCGCTCACGTGAACGAGCGAGATCGTGTTCTGGTCGAAGCCCCCCATCTCAATCGTGTAGGCTGACCTGCCGTCAAAAGCCTCTGCAAAAACGTCCAGAAGCATCTCCGGCACGAGCGGCACATCGCAGGGAACCGTCAAAACCCATTCAACATCCTTCGCCTTCTCGGTTTTTAGGCATTCGTTGAGCGAATCTAGCGCAGCAAGCGGTCCCGGAAAGCCTTCAAGCACGTCGGCGAAAACCTTTTGGGCACCCAAACTCAAAAAAGCCTGCGCATCCCTGTTGGCAGACACCCAGACGCGGGAAACCTGTCCGGCGAGCGTGCGAATGATCCGGCCCGCCATCGGCTCTCCCCTGAAGAGCACAAGCCCCTTGTTGACGCCGCCCATTCTGGTGGCTCGTCCGCCCGCCAACACCAGGCCGAGCGTATTCTCCATTGAAGGAGGCGATACTGCCGTCTTCGTCATGGCCATTCTCCGCCGACAGTACAACTGCCGCTAAAATTCAAGCATGGCCGCAACGACGGCCGATTCACTCAAGGATTTTGACATGTCGAAAGCCATCCGTGCAGATTTTGATGACGTCACCCAGGCCCTTCGAAGTCTCATCACCCCTGTTCAAGGCCCAAATGAGCCTGTGCCTCTGCTTGAAGCCGAAGGGCGCGTTCTAGCCGAATGCGTCGTCGCTCATTTCGACTTCCCGCTTTTCGACAATTCGGCCATGGATGGTTTTGCACTTCGAACGGCTGACCTGCCGTCGGACCGCCCTGTCCGACTTCCCGTCTGCGGCATCGCCACAGCCGGCCATCCCTTTGAGGGCGACATTCCCAAAGGGGCTGCGCTTCGCATCATGACAGGGGCTCCCGTTCCCGCCGGACTCGATGCCGTCATTCCCATCGAACAGGTGCATGAAGAAGAAAACGGCATATTGATCGACGCCCCCAATCTCAAGCCCGGCACCAATATCCGTCGCCAGGGCGAGATCTTCCGCTCAGGTGACACGCTGCTCCGCGCCCCCCGCCGACTCACGCGGGGCGACCTTGGGTTGGCCGCGAGCCTCGGCTACTCCGACGTCGTCTGCCGGCCTGCCATTCGAGCAGCCGTCTTCTCCAGCGGCGACGAACTTGTTGAGCCCGGCGATGGACGCCCCCTTGCCGGCGGACGAATCTACAACGCCAATGGCACTTACGTTACGCTTGCCGCCCGTGCGCTCGGAATAGACGCTCGTTATTGCGGAATACTGCCTGACAACAAGCAAACCATTGAATCGCACTTTCGAGAAGCGGCCGCCTCGAATGACCTGGTCATCTGCTCGGGCGGCGTCGGCCCCGGTGACTGCGACTTCACGGCCGCCGTCCTCAACCGCCTCGCCGACCTTCGGCACTACCACGTTGCGCTCCGCCCCGGCAAGCCCTTTTCGTTCGGCTACTTCAAGGAAGCGAAATCACTCATACTGGGCCTACCCGGCAATCCTGTCGCTTCAGCCACAAGTGCCGAAAACTTCCTGAGAACGGCCGCCGACGCCCTGCAGGGCATACATACAAAGCCATTAACCCTAACAGCCCGTCTTGATGGACGCATCAAGAGTCGCCCCGGTCGGCGCGATTTCGTCCGCGGCACTCTGAACACAGCCGACGACGGCACACTGATCTTCACACCTTGTCCCCAGCAGAGCTCGGCCTCACTCCTTAGCGTATCCCAAAGCAATGCGGCCGCCATCGTAGATGAAGCTGTCGAACTTCTCCATGAGGGTGACAGCGTCCGTGTGGTCATTCCCTAGCTGCCTCTCTAAAGAAATCAAGGGCGTCGTCTCTAGTCGAGCGACGCCCTTGATCATGGCTTCTGTTGCGACGGCTTTTTCGAACGCCCACGGCGATCCCGACCGCTTCCAGATCGCCGGGATCGGCTCGAACGCCTTTGTCGCTCCTCTTCGCACGGCTGCTTTACACCCTGCGAAACGACGTTCTCTTCAGTTTTTTGAGGTTCTCTGTCCGTCAGCACCCGCTGCGCCGCTTTCCCGACCTTCTGCACCTCGGAAAGCTCATTCAGTCTGGCCAAAATCCTATCGCAAACCGGAAGAATGGCAGGCGTACAATCACGCCCGGCAGGCACGAGCGAAATGTGCCCGTCCTCATCGCGAACAATGATTGGATTCTTGTCGGACATGTACCGCCACTCGTCAGTCGCATGCAGGGCTGCCTCTTCTCTCGGATCAAGCCTTGCCGCTACCACCACCTCGCCCTTGAGATTCACAACCCCCTGATAGCCGACCGCACGGGTATAGATCGAACCCTGCAACCCGTAAGCGCGATCCTCGTGCTGATGACCGTGGAAAAACCATCGTACCCCCATCGTACGAGCCAATCTGTCAAGCGCAGAAAAACCCTTTTTGTGGCATGAAGGCGCCTCGTGCGTAACCAGAATGTCAGCTTTCTGTCTCTGGAGGTTGCCGAAGACGGACGGAAAAATCGTGGACCTATGCCGGCGCGGCACGCCTCCCCTCCACACATTCCCTTGACCGACACGACGCATGAAAGTCGCCGGACTGTAGTAGTTCGGATTCCCGTCCGGCATCCATATCTGGCCGCGAAAGACGCCCCCCAAACCTCCGATGCGCATGCCCGCCACGCAGGCGACGCGACCGTGCAGATTGTGGCCAGCGAGTTCGCTCCGCCAGAGGCGATCATAAAATTCGTCCGAATCCGTATCGTGATTGCCCGGAATCCACCAGATGTCCGTATGGGCAAGCGCCTCCTCAAGCACCTCGTGCAAAGGCGCCGGAGGCTGAAGGTCGCCAAGAATGACCATGGCATCTGGCGAATAAAGCCGCGCAGCCTCGTTGATCTGATCAAACGTGCCGTGCGGATCGCCGCAGAAAAAAATGTCGGGCAAGTCCTTGAGACTCGTGCGGCGATGTCGCCTACCGCGATGTCTTCTCGCTTTGACCTGCTCTTGCGTCATGATTGAAGTTCCTGTTTGCGGTCGATGCGCAGACGAGCCGCTCAATGAGCGGCGCTGCCTCAGTATCGACTCAATGTCTTTTGGAGACATTCACGGACTTCGCGGCGCAGTTCATCAGGCCCCTCAACAACGACGTGCTCGCGCCAGCGGAAAATATCGCCGATGAGTTCAGTCGGGTTCGTGTAAGGAACCTTCAGAACCACTTCGTCGCCCTGCTCGGTGAGCGTCTGCTTCGGATGCCATGTTTCACGCTTGAGATACGGCGCCGCCTCAGCATCGAACCGCAACACGGCAAGCTTCGGATCTCCACTCATGAAAAGACCGTAGCTCTGATTGAGATTGCGCTCAATCATGTGAAGCGGCACGCGCTTGGCCGGCGTGCACATCACGACGACTCGCCTGACATTGTCTATGGCGAACGTTCTCAGGGCGTTCGTGGCATGACAGAAAGCATCGAGGTACCAGTGATTTCGGTAATGAACCAAACGCAGAGGCGAGACCTCACGATAAGACTCCGTCTTACGCGCGCGGCTGTAGTACGAGATCTGCAACCGCTTGCGTTCAAAGAGGGCGCTCCCAATCGTCAGAAAGGCTTCGGGCTCTCCATGAATCACCGAGGGATCGATGATCTTGACTCGACCGAGCATCTCGCGCGGTGTCTTTCCGCCTAGGCTCAGCAACCCCGCCACGCGCGAGCGCAACGGTTCGAGATCCTTGAAAATAACCGATGACTTGTCTTTGGACAGCGCCTTGAGCATGTCGATCGTCTTCACGAGGACATAAAGCTCCTGAGCGGAAAACCAGAATCTCTGACACTCGGAACCCATGCCGGACTTGGCCGTTGGCAGATCATAGAGATAGCCGCCGCGCGTTCGTGAATATACGATCGGCGCCTTCAGTTCCTTTCGCATGTAGCGTAGGTCGCGCTTGATCGTGGGGATACTGACCTTCAAGACATCCTGCAGTTCCTGAAGCGTGACGACGCTTTTGTCACTAAGCAGTCGATCAATCAGAACTCTGCGCATGCTGTCCTGCATTTGTTGGCTCACCCAAAACTGTCCGCCGAAGCGGACCATGCTGATACTTCTTGAAAAACTGTGCCGGATGAAGCCGTGAATGCTTCCCCTGCTATGGAACTCATTGTATCAGCTCAAAGAACGATCCTCGGTGAGACTTTCCCGCACCACAATCCAAGACGATCGGATGTTGCGTTGAGCAACTGCACATTCAGAACGCCGAGTTGACGACCTCTGTGCCTTCAGGAATCTCCAGCTTGAATGAGGCGGGATCCATGTTCTCGCGCACGATGTTGCCGAATACCAGAGACGTACGTTGCGCGAAGGTGTCAACGAGCTGCATGCTGACAAGCTCTCCCTTGTCGTCAAACTCAATCTGCACGGATTCAAAAGACCCGTCGGTTTTTTTAGCACGAGCTTCAAGCACCGTACTTGAAATCTCCGTCACGTTCCAATCCTCCTCGAGATTGCGCTCTCCGAACAAGATGGCCGCCGGCGTGGAAGGAAGTGCTCCCGCCAGCGCCTTCTGCGTTACTTGGAAGAGTTCCGGATCATGAATCCACAGGGTTTCGCCATCGCTCATGATGCGTTGGACATAGGGCTTTTCATAAGTCCACTCGAAGCGCCCCGGACGCATGAAGCGGAAACTGCCTGAAGAAGGCTTCGCAGCCTCACCCCCCGAGCGATCCCTCACTGTTTGTGTAAAGGTGCCGCGAGCGCTTGAAGTCGACTTTAGAAAATGCTGCAACTTGGCGAGAGAGCCCCCCGTTGTAGCTTTCTCGGCGGAAAGTACTGCGGCTGGCGCGAGACAAAGTCCGATAACGATCGTACGACGCTTCATAGAAATCTGGCGCGGAAGCCTCTGTCTTTAGACAGGGGAGGAAGCGCCATCCTCCTTTCTGAGTTCGGTTAAATAAGTTCTTCTCTTTTCGAGAAGCGTGAGTTTTTTGGAGTTGACGCAATCTGAAAGTCTTGTCCGATTCAATGTCCGAACATCAAACTGCTCGAACGTTCTCCGGCCCAAGATGAAGCCTGTCAGCCCGCGGCATCTCACCTTGTCAAAGCGCCTGAAGTTCTTAACGAGATCAGGCGTTTGGTTAAGCTTTCAGGCAGGGGGATTGACTTAGTTCTCCGGTACTAGAATTTCACGACGACCCGCACTATTGGCCTTGCTCACTACGCGGGCCTCCTCCATGGCTTCGAGAAGGTTGGCGGCTCGGTTGTACCCGATGCCCAGATGACGCTGCACAAATGAGATCGTAGCCCGTCGTTCACGAAGCACGAGATCGACCGCCTTGTCGTAGAGTTCATCCGACTCTCCCGATCTACGGCCGCCGACAGAAGCCGCACCGCCGTCCGCGCCGTCCTCCTCCGGATCCTCCGTGACGCTGTCAATGTAGTCAGGCTCTCCCTGCTTCTGAAGCTCCGTAACGACGCGAAGCACCTCGTCATCAGCCACAAAGCAACCTTGGATGCGCGTCGACTGCGGAACGCCCGGACGACGAAGCAGCATATCGCCCCAACCGAGCAGAGATTCCGCCCCCGATTCGCCCAGAATAACGCGGCTGTCGATGCCGGAGGCAACCTGAAAGGATATGCGCGTGGGCACATTGGCCTTGATGAGACTTGTCACCACGTCGACCGAAGGACGCTGAGTGGCAATGATCAAATGGATCCCGGCCGCACGAGCCTTCTGGGTGAGGCGGGTGATTTCCCCCTCGACCTCCTTGCGGTTCGTGAGCATCAGGTCGGCCAGCTCGTCGACGATGCAGACGATGAAGGGCCAGACTTCGAGCGGCTTCTTGACCGGATCTTCGGGTGCCTGCGTAGGATCGGAAATCGTCTCGCCGCTTTCAGCAGCCCTGCGGATTTTCTCGTTGTAATTGTTGAAGTGACGTACCCCGAGGCGGCTCATCACGGCATAGCGGCGATCCATTTCACGCGTGAGCCACTTGAGCGCCGAAGCCGCCTTGTTCATGTCGGTAACCACCGGACAGAGCAAATGCGGAATTCCATTGTAAAGCGAGAATTCGAGCATTTTCGGGTCAATGAGGACCAGCCTCAGATCCGCTGGTGAATTTCGATACAGCATCGAGAGAATCATCGCATTGATGCCCACAGACTTGCCTGATCCCGTCGTGCCGGCCACCAACAGATGCGGCATCTTCGCAAGATCGATCACGAAGGCCTTGCCGCCGATGTCCTTGCCGAGCGCTAGCGTAAGTGGCGCCGTACTTTCCCGGAAGGCCTTGCTCTCAAGAATTTCCTTGAGACGAACCGTTTCACGAATGGGATTGGGAACCTCCAGACCGATGAAGCTCGTGTTCGGGATGCTCGGCACAACGCGCACCGCCTGGACGCCGAGTGTGCGCCGCAGGTCATCGCGCACATTGTCGATCTGCGATCCCTTTACACCCGGCCCCGGCTCGAGCCAGTACTGCGTGATGACGGGACCGGGCTGAATCCCGCCGATCGCGGCCTCAATGCCGTAACTCTTAAGCTTGGAAACGATGAGACGTCCCGTCATCTGCAGATCATCGGGACTGTTGGCCTCGCGATGCTCTGGCGGCTCATCCAGAAGCGACATGCTGAGCGCACACGAAGCCGCCTTGGCGGGTTTGGGAGGAATCCGCACCGCTTCAGACGTTTCCCGCAACGGCGGAGCAGCCCTTTCGACTGCCGCAGCCGGCATGACACCCGAAGCAGGAGCGGCGACGCCATCCGCGTCAACGGGACGCACTATCGGCACGATGCCGACTCCCGGATCGACCTCGAGTTTATCCGGACGCACGAACACCTCCTCGCTTTTCTGAGGCTTGAAGAGCCGGTGCACGGGATCAAAAAGACAGCGGCAGATGAAGCGTCCTACTCGCTCGGCAACATCCTCCCACTGAAAGTCCATCAGAAGCGACAAGCCGACGGCAATGAGAGCAGCGAAAAGCACCGTGGAAAGACCAACGCCGATGTAGTGCCTGATTCCCCAGGCCAAGCTGTCGCCCAGAATGCCTCCGGGTTCTCCCGGCAGAATCATCTCAAACCGGCGCAAACGCAGCGCCTCCAGACAAGTCGACCCAACAAGAACCGCCAGAAAGCCGACGGCGGCTGTCAGCTTGGGCGGATTGATGCGTAGCGGATCCGTCTCCCCCTTCATGCGACGCCACGCAGTGCGGATTGCAAAGAAGCCGATCATGGCGCTGCCGAGTACGAACCACCAGGCCGAGAAACCGAAGGCCGAGAGCATGAAGTCCGCCGTCCATGCGCCAAGCGCACCGCAGAAGTTTTCGGGCATCTGCTCCGTTGACACAGAAAAGGACGGATCGTTGGGAGAATAGGTGCCGAGCGCGAGCGCGATCACAACCGCAAAGAAAACGGACAGCAGCCAACTCCATGCCCAAAGTGTACGTATCGCATTCATGATCCATGCACACAGCAACCCCTTGAGGTCGCGACCGCCCGCGGCCGGTGCCTGAACGACCGGTTCAATCACCGCTTCCGGGGCGTCTCTCTTCGTCTTCTGCTTGCGTATGCCTTTTTTGGTTTCTCTTGCCATTTTTGCGCTTGACGTGTCGGGAGGCCTGTCTGAACCTCCCAATTCTAAAAAGATCGGCCGCCAACGTCGGCCGTTTTGACCGCACGGGCCCCAGCATGCCCTGCATGTAAATCGTTACAGCGTATTGCCTCCCCTGCCGGGGCGAGGTTGCCTTAAGGCATCGCTATTGATTTTAGGACTAAAATCAAAATCATCTATCATTTTGCACGAAGGCTCACGTTTTGCGTCCCCTTCGTGTCAACCGCGCCTCAAGTGCGCGGCTCCACCGGAGTTTTTCGCATGGAAGCCAAACACAGCAAGCTCATCGTTCTCGGTTCCGGCCCCGCCGGCTTCACTGCCGCCATCTACGCCGCCCGAGCCAATCTCAAACCCACGCTCATCACGGGCATGGATCACGGCGGACAGCTCATGACGACTACCGAGGTCGACAACTGGCCTTCCGCCGTTGATGGCATTCAGGGACCCGAACTCATGGAGCGACTTCAGAAGCAGGCCGAACGCTTCGGCACCGCCGTCACCTTCGACATGATCACCTCGGTGGATCTTTCGAAGCGCCCCTTCTCGCTGAAGGGAGACATGGGCGGAGAATACACCTGCGACGCGCTCGTCATCGCGACGGGCGCCTCTGCAATGTACCTGGGACTGGACAGCGAAGAACTGTACAAGGGCAAGGGCGTCTCGGGCTGCGCCACCTGCGACGGCTTCTTCTACCGTGGCAAGCCGGTCGCCGTGGTGGGCGGCGGCAACGCCGCAGTCGAAGAAGCGCTCTACCTCTCCAACATAGCAAGTCACGTCACGCTCGTGCACCGCCGCAACGCCTTCCGAGCAGAGCCCATCATGGTGGACCACCTGATGGAGGCCGTAAAGGCAGGCCGCATCACGCTCGAACTTGACCGTACGGTGAAGGAGGTGCTCGGCGACGGCAAGGGTGTCACCGGCCTCGAACTTGCCTCCGCAAAGGGTGAACCCGACAAGACGATCGAAGTCGAAGGCGTTTTCATCGCCATCGGACACCGTCCCAACACCTCGCTCTTTGAGGGCCAGCTCGAACTTGACCGCGGCTACATCGTCACAGCCGGCACTCGCAGCTCAGCCGCAACCGCCACGAGCGTGCCGGGCGTCTTCGCAGCCGGCGACGTGCAGGATCAAACCTACCGTCAAGCCGTCACCTCGGCTGCCACGGGTTGCATGGCTGCGCTTGATGCCCAGCGCTTTCTTGAAAACCAGCAGTAACCTCAGTCGAACTTGCCCGTTCGGATTCATTCAAAATGCCAGTCATCAGCAACTTCGCCGACCTCAAGAAGGTCAGCAAAGCCCTCAAGGAAGAAGCCAAGGCCCGTGAAGAGGCCGAAAAGAAGCAGCGTGCGGAGGAACTTCGCCGGCACGCCGAAGCGGACCAATTCGCAGCCGCCATGGCTGAATTCGGGGTTCGCCGGATGTCTCAGAAAAAACTCGCCGACACCAAGGCCCCAAAGCCTCGTCCCGTTGCTCTTAATCTCGGCACGGGCGAAGACAAGGAACCCGAATCCCAATTGTCGGATCTGCTCGACGCGACGATCTTCCTTGAAACCGAAGACGGCCGCATGATGCACCGCAAAGGCGTCTCACCCGACATTCCACGCAAACTGTACCGCGGAGAATGGCCGGTAGAAGCGGCAATCGATCTGCACGGCATGCGCGTAGACGAGGCCCGGGAGGCGGTCGCCCGCTTCATCCTCGAGAACCACATGCGCGGACATCGCTGCCTGCGCATCGTTCACGGCGTGGGCTACGGAAGCCGTGGTCAGAGCGTTCTTCGCGACTTGGTTCGACGCTGGCTCAAGCAGCGTCCCGAAGTGATGGCCTTTGTACAGTGCCCGCCGCACGACGGCGACGAGGGCGCAGTGCGCGTGCTCATCACGCAGCAAAAGCGCAACTGATCCGCAACACGGCTTTTCCGCAACAACAGAGGGGATCGGCGTTCACACCGATCCCCTCTTCCGTAGTAAACATGCAGAACATGCCGGATGACGGCATCCGCTCCGACCAACTTCAAGTCAAACCGCATCCTCGCCCATTTCGCCGGTGCGGATGCGGATAGCCTGCTCTACCTCATAGATGAAAATCTTGCCGTCACCGATCTTGCCGGTGTAGGCGGCTTTGCGGATGGCCTCGATGGCCTGCTCGAGAATCTCGTCGGCGACAACGGCCTCGATCTTGAGCTTGGGCAGGAAGTCCACAACATATTCTGCGCCCCGGTAAAGCTCAGTATGGCCCTTTTGTCGGCCGAAACCCTTCACCTCCGTAACGGTCAGGCCGTTCACGCCGACATCGGCGAGCGCTTCACGAACTTCATCGAGCTTGAACGGCTTGATGATGGCAACAATCAGCTTCATGACAGATGCACCGGCGCAACGGCCGGCAATAAAAAGACGGATGCCCGAAAGTCTATCAAATGCGGACTCGCTTGCGAGCCTTCGGCAGTTATTTTTGGAAACAAAAAGCCGAACTGTCCGAAAACAGTCCGGCTAGATCTCAGCCAATGCCCCGATCTTAGGCTTCAGCCTTGGCCTGAGCGTCGGCCGCAACCTCGGCTTCTACCTTTTCCTCTTCCGCCTTCGGCGCAGCAGGCTGGCCGACGCGGTATTCATACATGGAAACGTCCTTCACGCGAACGCCGAAATGAACGTCATTGTTGGGGCTGTGCCAAACGTCCTTCTTGGAACGCCAAGCGTTGATGAAGGCAATGACGTTCGTCGGAATCTCGGGAGAGTCAGTCACTTCATTAAGGGTGAACTGCTGGCCGCCGACGAGATAGACGCGCAACGCGTGCACGAACGGACCTTTGACGGGCTGCTGAACCGGAGCTTCAGCGGGCTTGTTTTCCTTGGTCATGTTATCTCTTCCTTATCAAATAGATTTCTTCAAAAACAACAAATGAACTGGAAAGGTATTGTTCAGTTTAGCAGGATCGTCTCCATCTCGTCAGCCTGATTTTCAGCTGTCTTCAGCATAGATCAAGCTTTTCTACTTAACAGAAAGACTATCAGCCATGCGAGACGCCAAATCGGAGGCAAGATGCGCATCGTCGGCCTCAACCATGATGCGCAGAAGCGGTTCCGTACCGGAAGGCCTGATGAGCACGCGTCCTCGTCCCTCCACCTCGGTACGGCACGCCTCCACCATGCGCGAGAAATCGCGGTCATTCTGCCAATCGTAGCCGGCCGGAATTCGCTTATTGACGAGAACCTGAGGAAGCAGATTCAGATCGGCAGTCAGCTCTGCAAGGCTTTTCCCCGTGCGGCGCATGGCGGAGAGCACCTGCAGCGCGCTGACGATTCCGTCGCCCGTCGTCTGACGGTCAAGCGCAATGATGTGCCCTGACGATTCCCCGCCATAGAGCCAGCCGTTGCGCTTAAGCTCCTCAAGCACGTAGCGGTCCCCCACCTTGGCGCGAACGAAGCCTACGCCGAGCTCACCGAGACGGCGTTCAAGCGCGTAGTTCGTCATCAGCGTGCCGGCTACGCCGGCAACCGGTCCCTGCAGCATGCGGTCGCGCACAATGACGTACAGCAGCTCGTCACCGTTGTAGACATGTCCCCGCGCATCCGCCATGATCAAGCGGTCCGCATCGCCATCAAGACTGACCGCCACGTCGCACCCGTGCTCCGCGGCCAACCGAGAAAGCTGCTCGGTATGCGTAGCGCCCACGCCATCGTTGATGTTGAGGCCGTCGGGCGCATTGCCCACGGCAATCACTTCAGCACCGAGCTCATGAAGAACATCGGGCGCAATGTGATAGGCTGCGCCATTGGCACAGTCAACAAGAATGCGAAGCCCCTTGAGGTCCGTGCTGAAATCGATTGTCGACTTGCAGAATTCAATGTAGCGTCCCGCAGCATCGTCAAGACGTCGAGCCTTGCCGAGTTCAATCGAAGGCACGCAGGTACAGCCTGCATCGAGTTCGTCCTCAATGCCAAGCTCGACCTCATCGGGAAGCTTAGTGCCTTCGGCTGAGAAGAACTTGATGCCGTTGTCGTCGTACGGATTGTGACTGGCAGAAATCACCACGCCCGCATCAAGACGCAGAGCACGGGTAAGGTAGGCAACAGCCGGCGTCGGTATCGGGCCGCACAGCACGATGTCAACGCCGGCACTCGAAAAGCCTGCCTGAAGCGCCGCTTCAAGCATGTAGCCCGAAACCCGCGTGTCTTTGCCGATGAGCACGGTTGCATGTCCCGTCAGGCTCTGCCTTCTGAGCACCCGCCCGGCGGCCTGTCCCAGACGAAGGACGAAGTCAGGCGTAATCGGCGCCTTGCCGACGCGGCCTCGAACGCCGTCGGTTCCGAAATAACGACGAGTCATGATTGGTCTCCTTTGATTGTTTGCCGTCCTCGCCCACAAGCCTCCTCACAAGCGCGCCAGACGGAAATTGCGTCGGTGGTCTCGCGGCAATCATGCACTCGAACGACCTGAGCACCCTGTTGAACGGCGATGAGCGCGCCGGCAACACTGCCGGCAATGCGTTCGAGCGGTGCCTTTCGTCCCGTTGCCGCTCCGATGGACGACTTCCGCGACAGTCCCATCAGAAAGGGCTGCCCGGACGCAACGAATCTTTGCGTCGCCCCGAGAAGAGCAAAATTTTGCTCGACCGTCTTGCCGAACCCGAATCCGGGATCCCAGCAGATGCGGTCAGCCGAGACACCCAGCGCCTCAAGGCGACGCTGTCTTTCTTGCAGATAGGCCTCAACGTCGCCAACGACATCCTTGTAGTCCGTGGTGCCCGAGCGATGCATGACGACGAGTCCGCACTCCGTAGCCGCCGCGGCTTCAAGCGCTCCGGGCATCTCAAAGCCTCGGATGTCGTTGAGGATGTGTGCGCCGAGCGCAGCCACCTCAGTCATGATCTCGGGTTTGGAGGTATCGACACTTACGATGAAGCCCTCCCTCACAAGCCGCGTCACCACGGGAATGACGCGGCGGCGCTCCTCGTCAAGCGTCACGCCGGTTTCATCAAACCCCGGTCTTGTGGACTCCCCGCCGACATCGATGATGTGAGCTCCGGCGTCGCGCATGCGGTGTGCCCAACCGATGGCATCCTCAAGATTGTTGTGAGTACCGCCATCCGAAAAGGAATCGGGCGTCACGTTGAGAATGCCCATGACGAGCGGCTGAAGGCGGTCAATCTCAAAGATCTTTGCACCGCAGCGCCAAATGCCGGCGCGTTCGTGGAGAACTGTCATCTTGTTTTGTCGATCTTATTACTCAATTGAAAAAGGCTGCAGAGCCCTGATGGAGCCCTGCAGCCTATCTTAGCCTGTTCCCGGATTATTCGGAGCGACGCTCATGGCCGCCCTGCACGTTCTGAGACTCATCCTGAGATCCGCGGCCATCTTCAGAGGAAGCCTCCTGCTTCATATCGGCATCTTCAGGAGCCTCGAGCGCTTCAGGTTTGCCCTCTTCGGCAGTCTTTTCTCCGCCTTGAGACGCTCCCTCCCGCCTAGCTTCAGGCTGTCGGTCGGCGTCCTTCGACGTCTTGGGAGGACGAGGCTCGCGTCCCTCCATGATGTCGTCTATCTGATCGGCATCAATTGTTTCCCAGTCGAGAAGCGCTTTGGCCATGACTTCCATCTTGTCGCGATTGTCCTCGATGAGCCTGCGAGCGATGGCGTACTGCTCATCGATGATGCGGCGAACTTCGGCATCGACTTCCTGCATCGTCTTTTCAGAAATGTTGGTCGTCTTCGTCACGGAGCGGCCGAGAAAAACTTCGCCTTCATTTTCGGCGTAGACCATGGGACCAAGTTTGTCGCTCATGCCGTAGCGCATCACCATATCGCGGGCCATCTGCGTGGCGCGCTCGAAGTCGTTCGAGGCACCGGTCGTCATCTGATTCATGAAGACTTCTTCAGCAATGCGGCCGCCAAAGAGAATCGCAATCCGCGTGAGCAGATACTGGCGATCATACGCATAGCGATCCTCCTTCGGAAGCTGCATCGTCAGACCGAGCGCACGGCCTCGAGGAACGATCGTCACCTTGTGAACAGGATCGGACTTGGGCATCAGGCGAGCGACAACGGCATGGCCAGACTCGTGATAGGCCGTGTTGCGTCGTTCATCCTCACTCATGACCATGGCGCGTCGTTCGGCACCCATCATGATCTTGTCCTTGGCGTTTTCGAAGTCGCACATCTTCACGACGCGTCCATTGCGGCGTGCGGCGAAAAGCGCTGCTTCGTTGACGAGGTTAGCAAGATCGGCTCCGGAGAAGCCGGGCGTACCACGGGCGATCACCATGCTGTCGACATCCTTGCCGACGGGAATCTTGCGCATATGCACGTTGAGAATCTGGTCACGTCCGCGGATGTCGGGCAATGGAACGACCACCTGACGATCGAAGCGCCCAGGGCGTAAAAGCGCCGGATCAAGAACGTCGGGCCTGTTCGTTGCGGCAATCACGATCACGTTGGCACCCGAGTCAAAGCCGTCCATCTCGACGAGCATCTGATTGAGTGTCTGTTCGCGTTCATCGTTACCGCCGCCCAGACCTGCACCGCGCTGACGACCGACCGCATCGATTTCGTCAATGAAGATGATGCAGGGTTCGTTCTTCTTGGCCGTCTCGAACATGTCGCGCACGCGGGCGGCACCCACGCCGACGAACATTTCAACAAAATCCGAACCGGAAATCGTAAAGAACGGCACACCGGCCTCGCCTGCAATCGCCTTGGCAAGAAGGGTCTTGCCGGTTCCCGGAGGTCCGACAAGCAACAGGCCGCGTGGAATGCGGCCGCCGAGACGCTGAAAGCGCTTGGGTTCGCGAAGGAAATCCACAATTTCCTGAACGTCCTCCTTGGCCTCGTTGCAGCCTGCGACGTCGCGAAAGCGAACCTTGTTGCTTTCCTCGTCAAGCTTGCGCGCCTTTGATTTGCCAAAACTGAAGGCACCGCCGCCTCCGGCACCGCCCTGCATTCTGCGCATGAAGAAGATCCACACGCCGATGAGCAGAATCATCGGGAACCAAGAGATGAAGATGGTCGTCAGCAGCGACGGCTCTTCTTCGGCTTTTCCGTAGATCTGAACGTTGCTCTTTCTGAGCTCATCCACCATCCAGATATCCCCCGGATTGGTGAGCTTGAATTCCTCGCCGGTCTGAGGCGTGACGATGAGCGTACGGCCCTGGATGTCCACGCGGCGAACCTTGCCGGCCTTGGCATCCTCCATGAACTGCGTATAGCTGATCGTGTCGCGCGGCGGGGCGTAGGCGTCTTCATACTGGCGGAACACCGTAAAGAGCACCAGACCAACAAGCGCCCAAACGGCGATGCGGCTGAAAATTTTATTGTCCAATGTAAGTCTCCTGACGGCGGAGCCGAAGTTCCGGCCCGGCGCCGTCATCTTCCGTAGTCGTGTTAGATGGCCTCCGCAACGAAAGCCCAACGGCATCGGCAAAGGCGTAATGGGCATATTCTAGCCGCTAGCCCAACGCGAATGTCGCACCATTCGCGCGTTTGCCCGCCCCGCTTTGTGCAGGAAGGCGAAAAATCGTGAACGATTATTTCGATGTTGAGGACTACTTGCCGGGCTTGAGTTCCCGCGCGACGAGATAGACTTCGGCCGACGTGTCTCGCGAGGCCGCAGGCTTGCGGGTATAGACCTTTTTAAAGGTCTTTTTGAGCGCCTCTACGAACTGAGAAAAGCCCGAACCTTGAAACGACTTCGTCACGAAGACACCGTTGGGCTTGAGATGTTCGAGACAAAACTCGTGTGCAAGCTCGTTGAGGAGGAGCGAACGGGCGGCGTCTGCCGCAGCAATGCCCGAAAGATTCGGAGCCATGTCACTTAAAACAACGTCGACCTTGTCGCCATCAAGAATTTCTGCTAATTTGTCCGCAATTTCCTGCTCACGGAAATCACCCTGCAGGAATGTCACGCCGTCGATCGGATCCATCGGCAGGATGTCCATGGCTATGATGCGGCCTTGGACACGGCCGTCCTTGTCCGACAAACGCTCGCGGACAATCTGTGTCCAGCTTCCCGGCGCCGCGCCGAGTTCCACCACGGTCATGCCGCGGCGAAGCAGATGTTCGCGATCGTCAAGTTCGGTCAGTTTGTAGACCGAGCGGGCTCGATATCCTTCGGCCTTGGAACGCTTCACGAACGGATCATTGATGTGACGTTCGATCCAGGCGCGGTTGGAGCGCAGTTTTTTGGTTGCTACAGGCATTTTTTCCCAGCCAACTTTGTTTATCCGGACCCCGCAGCGGGCGCTTCCCGTTGAAGCGCCGCAGGGGCACATCCTTTTATTATGAAAGAAATTATTCTCGCGCGCGATGCGCGCTTGGCCCTTCGTTCCCAGGCCCACCACCTTGATCCGGTCGTTCTTCTCGGCGCAAACGGTCTCACCGATGCCGTCCTTCACGAAATCGACCGCGCCCTCAACGACCACGAACTCATCAAGGTTCGCGTTCCTTCGGACGACCGTGAAGAGCTTGAATCCATCTACGCTGAAGTCGCTGAAAAGCTCGGTGCCGCCCGCGTACAGAAGATCGGCAAGCTTCTCATCTTCTGGCGTCCCGCCGAAGAGAGCGATCGTCAGGATCCAGACGAAGCAGCCCGCCTCGCCATTCTTTCCATGAAAACCGCGTCCGTTGCCGGCAAGAAGGAGTCCTCTCAGACCCCGGCTAAGCGCGTGCCGCTCAAGGCAACAGCCAAGCCCGCCAAGAAGGTTGCCTCCAAGAAGCCGGGTGAAAAGAAAAAGGCCGCTTCTCCGATTCCCGTTCGCTCACGCTCCAAGAAGAACCGCGTGACGAAGAAGGGGGCGGGTTCCCGCTCCTGAGTCCGGAGCACCGACTAAAAGAGCGCAGTCCGGCGGGCTGCGCTCTTTTGCTGTCAAGAACTTCGATAACCTGCGAATCAGATGTATTCGACAGATTCGATTTCGTACGCAACGAGACCCTTGGGTGCCATGAACTGGACGCTGTCGCCCTCGTACTTGCCGATGAGCGCCCGGGCGATCGGAGAAGAGACCGAAATGCGGTTTTCCTTGATATCGGCTTCATCGTCGCCGACGATCTGATAGGTGACGCTTACATCGTCCTCCTCGTCGTAAAGACCGACCGTGGCGCCAAAAACGATGCGTTCTCCGGCGTCAACGCTCTTGGGATCAATGATCTGAAGAGCGGGAATCTTGCCTTCAAGTTCCGCAATGCGACCCTCAATGTGGCCCTGCTCCTCACGGGCGGCATCGTATTCCGCATTTTCGGAGAGGTCGCCCTTTTCACGGGCTTCGGCGATGGCGGCCACCACGTTCGGACGGGCGACCTTCTTGAGATAGTCGAGTTCGGCCTTCAGCTTTTCAGCGCCTCGGGTCGTGATGGGAATGCGGGTCGAGACCATGTTGCTATTTCTCGAAAAAAAAGAATTCTTAACGAATGGAAACGTCCGACGGGACAAGACCCGCCGGACGTACTCTATGATCCAGGCGGCCGGATCACGCTGGAACGGACCGGCCTGTGTGGCGTTAGTTTACCAAATCCGTCAAGGCAACGTGCCCGCATGAAGCCCCTGAAGATCGTAGACCTGAACGGAGCGCATGTGGCGAATGCCCTCGGAGGCGGCCAACCCGCCGGCCATCGTCGTGTAATACGTGACCTGCTTGGCCAAGGCCAGCTTGCGGATGGCGCGTGCATCGTTGAGTTCGCCCTCATGCTCGGCCACCGACATGATGACGAGCGTGATGTCGCCCGATTCAATCATGCCGATCACGTCGCCGGCAGCGTCACCGATGCGGCCCACCGTCCGGCACGGGATGCCGGCCTGCTGTATGACGTGCGCCGTGCCCGCCGTCGCAACAAGCGGGAAGCCAGCCTGATGAAGCTGATGGGCACAAACGACGGCCTTGGGCTTGTCGCACTCACGCACCGAGATGAATACGGAGCCGCGATCGGGCAATCGGGATCCCGCAGCAAGCTGACTCTTAAAGAGCGCCTCGCCGAAGTCGCGGCCCACGCCCATCACTTCACCCGTCGAGCGCATTTCCGGTCCGAGAACCGGATCGACGCCCAGGAACTTGGAAAACGGGAAGACGGCTTCCTTGACGCTCACATAGCGAGGCGTAACTTCAAGGTTCACGCCCTGCTCCGCAAGCGTCTGTCCCGCCATGACGCGAGCGGCAATGGCCGCCACTGGCTTGCCCGTAGCCTTGGAGACGAAGGGCACCGTACGGGATGCGCGGGGATTGACCTCAAGAACGTAGATGACGGGATTTTCCGAGTGCGCATGCTGAACAGCGAACTGCACATTCATGAGCCCCACGACATTGAGTGCCTCGGCCATAAGCTTGGTCTGACGCTTGACCTCCTCGACCACGGAGGTCGGAAGGCTGTAGGGCGGCAGCGAGCAGGCGGAGTCGCCCGAATGCACGCCGGCCTGTTCGATGTGCTCCATGATGCCGGCCACCTGCACTTCGTGACCATCTGCCACGGCATCGACGTCTATTTCGACAGCATCGTCAAGGAAGCGGTCGAGTAGCACGGGACTTTCGTTGGAGACCGAAACGGCTTCCTTCATATAGCGCTGCAGAGCCTCGGGCGTGTGCACGATGTCCATGGCGCGCCCGCCGAGCACGTAGGAGGGACGCACGACAAGCGGGTAGCCGATTTCGGCGGCGAGCCTTATGGCGTCTTCTTCGGTGCGAGCCGTGCGATTGGGCGGCTGATGAAGATTGAGCTTCTGCAGAAGCTGCTGGAAGCGCTCGCGGTCTTCCGCACAGTCGATGGCATCCGGCGTCGTGCCGATGATGGGAACACCGGCGGCCTCAAGGGCGCGGCAGAGCTTGAGCGGCGTCTGGCCGCCGTACTGGACGATCACGCCGGCGGGCTTTTCAACTTCGCAGATGGCGAGTACGTCTTCGAGCGTCACGGGCTCAAAGTAAAGGCGGTCTGACGTATCAAAGTCGGTCGACACCGTTTCAGGGTTGCAGTTGACCATGATCGTTTCCCATCCGTCGGCGCGAAGCGCCTTGGATGCGTGCACGCAGCAGTAGTCGAACTCGATGCCTTGGCCGATGCGGTTCGGACCGCCGCCGAGCACCATGACCTTCCTGCGATCGGTCGGTTCGGCCTCACACTCTTCTTCATAGGTGGAGTAGAGGTAGGCGGTATTGGTCGCGAATTCGGCCGCACAGGTGTCGACACGCTTATAGACCGGACGCACGCCCATGTTCAGACGGGCAGTCCGGACCTCGGCCTGCGTTGCTCCCGTGAGCTGAGCAAGCCTTGCGTCGGAGAAGCCCTTGCGCTTGAGGAAGAGCATGTCGGCTTTCGTGAGCGAGTCAAGGGAAACGCCGCGGAGCTTGTCTTCCGTTTCGACGATCTCACGAACCTGATGCAGGAACCACGGATCAATGGCCGAAAGCTCGTGCAGTTCTTCGTCCGTCATGCCGGAACGGATGCCGTCGGCGAGATAAAAGATGCGCTCCGGACCGGGCACGGCGATTTCATGCCGGAGTGCCTCGCCATCGGCCCCGGTCTCGTTGAGACCGTTGTGACCGGTTTCAAGCCCGCGCAGGGCCTTCTGCAAAGATTCCTGGAAGGTGCGTCCGATGGCCATCACTTCGCCTACAGACTTCATCTGCGTCGTGAGACGGTCGTTGGCGGCGGGGAACTTTTCAAACGCAAAGCGAGGCACCTTCGTGACGACGTAGTCGATCGTCGGCTCAAAGGAGGCGGGAGTGAGTCCCCCCGTGATTTCGTTGCGAAGCTCATCCAGCGTGTACCCCACGGCGAGCTTGGCGGCAATGCGGGCAATCGGGAATCCCGTGGCCTTTGATGCAAGGGCGGAGGAACGGGAGACGCGCGGATTCATCTCGATAACAATCATGCGCCCCGTCGCCGGATTGACGGCAAATTGCACATTGGAACCGCCCGTATCAACGCCGATTTCACGAAGAATGGCGATCGAAGCGTCGCGCATGCGCTGATATTCGCGATCGGTAAGCGTCTGGGCGGGCGCAACGGTGATGGAGTCGCCCGTATGCACGCCCATCGGATCGAAATTCTCGATGGAGCAGACGATGATGCAGTTGTCCGCGGTGTCGCGTACGACTTCCATCTCGTACTCCTTCCAACCAAGCAACGACTCCTCGATGAGAAGCTCATGCGTGGGAGAAAGTTCAAGGCCGCGTTCGCAGATTTCGACGAAGCTCTCCATGTCATGGGCAATACCGCCGCCGGAGCCTCCGAGCGTAAACGACGGACGAATCACGGTCGGAAAGCCGAACTTCGCCTGAAGGTCCTTGGCCTCGCGCAGCGAGTACGCGACCCCCGAACGTGCAGACTCAAGTCCGATGCGTTCCATAGCCTCCTTGAAGCGCTCGCGGTCTTCGGCCTTGTCGATGGCGTCGGGCTTGGCGCCAATGAGCTCGATGTCGTATTTATCGAGCACGCCGTGGCGCGCGAGATCCATTGCGCAGTTGAGGGCCGTCTGCCCCCCCATAGTCGGCAGGATCGCGTCGGGACGCTCCTTGGCGATGATCCGTTCAACGACCTCCCAAGTGATGGGCTCAATGTAGGTGACGTCCGCCGTCTGCGGATCGGTCATGATCGTGGCCGGATTGGAGTTCACCAGGATGACGCGATAGCCTTCCTCGCGAAGGGCCTTGCAGGCCTGAGCTCCGGAATAGTCGAATTCGCAGGCCTGGCCGATGATGATCGGGCCTGCACCGATGATGAGAACGGACTTGATATCTGTACGCTTGGGCATGTTTTACTCGTAATTTTGCTTGTCGAGCCGTCTTTCAATGAGCTCGATGAGAATGTGGATGCACTTGATGTGAAGCTCCTGCACGCGGTCGGCCCAGCGGCCGGCCGGGGTCACGATGGCTACGTCGGCAAGCTCGGCAATGGGCGTTGCGTCGCGACCCGTGAGCGCCACGACCTTGACCCCTTTGCGGCGGGCGACCTCGGCCGCCTTGACGACGTTGCGGCTCGTGCCCGACGTGGTGATAGCGAGCAGCACGTCGCCTCTGCGGCCGTGCGCTTCGACATAACGCGAAAAGACGTCCTCATAGCCGTAATCGTTGCCGACGCAGGCCATGTGGGACACATCGGAAATCGCTAGCGCGGCATAGGGACGACGGTCGCTGCGGTAGCGTCCCGTCATCTCTTCGGCAAAGTGCATGGCGTCGCAGAGACTGCCGCCGTTGCCGCAGCTCATCACCTTGCAGTCTCCCTCAACGGCATCCGCCATGAGATTGGCCGCCGCCACGACGGCGTCGATTGTCTTCTCATTGGAGATCAGAGCGTCAAGCGCGTCACGCGCGTCGTTGAGTGCAGCCAGAACGTTTGCTTTTTCCATTTGGGTCCTCTAAGAGTCTTTGCGGAGCTCAGGGGACGGGTCAGGCTGTCCGGCGCCTCTCGATCAATTCTCGGAAATGGTCGAAAAGCGGGGCAATGTCATGCGGACCGGGGCTTGCCTCAGGATGACCCTGGAAGCAGAAGGCCGGCGCATCTGTAAGTTCAAAGCCCTGCAGCGATCCGTCAAAGAGCGATTCGTGTGTCGGCACGGCGTTGGCGGGAAGCGTCTTTGCATCCACGGCAAAACCATGATTCTGGCTTGTAATGTACACATGTCGCGTGCGCAAATCCACCACCGGATGATTGGCGCCGTGGTGTCCGAACTTCATCTTAAGCGTCTTGGCACCGACGGCGAGCCCCATGATTTGATGGCCTAGGCAGATGCCGAAGAGCGGAATCTTCTTCGCAATGATTGCTCGTGCAGCCTCAATCGCATACGTGCAGGGTGCGGGATCCCCGGGGCCGTTGGAGAGGAAGACCCCATCGGGATTCAGGGACAGCACTTCTTCGACCGGCGTCTGCGCCGGCACCACGGTCACCCGCATACCGCGTTCAACGAGCATGCGCAAAATGTTGGTCTTCACACCGAAGTCGTAGGCGACGACGTGGAAGGGCAGCTCCGCGGGCGTCACGAAGCCCGGCCTGTCGCCGTCAGCCTTCATGCTGAAGGCGCCCTCAGTCCATTCGTATGGAGTTTTGCAGGTAACCTCCTTTGCAAGATCCTGGCCAGCCATGCCCTTCCAGGCAGCAACGACTCTGCGCGCCTCAACGATCTCATCCTCTGAAAGCGTGCCCGACTTCGCGACGACTATGACGCCGGCCTGAGCGCCCTTGGTGCGCAGAATGCGGGTGAGACGTCGCGTGTCTACGCCGGCAATGGCCGGCACGCCCTGCTCGGAGAGATACTCGGTGAGGGACTTTTGAGCACGGAAATTGGAGTAGACGGCGGGAATGTCACGAACAACTAGACCGGCGGCATGAACTGCGCAACCGCCTTCACGGTCCTGATCATTGACGCCGACGTTTCCGACATGAGCGCCCGTCAGCGTGACGATCTGGCCGGTATAGGACGGATCCGTAAGGACCTCCTGGTAACCGGTCATCGCCGTGTTGAAAACAACTTCGGCGACGTTGGCGACGCTCGCGCCGAAGCTGCGGCCGAGGAGCACCGTGCCGTCCGAAAGAATGAGTGCGGCTTCGGGGCGCGGATCTTGAAAAAGAGAGTGCATCTGAATGTCTCGAGGCTCTTAATTTTTTTGCCCTATTGTCTAGCTGAGCCGTTAGCGACAAACGGGCTTGGGAACCCTGTCATTCTATGTAGGCGAAGAGGGGCTTTTTCGTCGCCCGTCTGAGCAGAAAACCCTAGTCGCATTGTCCAAAATCGGACGAACGGAAAGTAATTCCGTTTCGTTCGAAATCAGTTCAACAATGAACGATCTTGGCGACAAATGCACCCTGTTTTGCCGCTAATAGTCGAGATGGGAATGCTTGGCTGTCGCCCCCCCGTCGGACGTCTCAAGCGTCCCTGCGGGAATAGACCGCGTTGGCGATCGTGCTGAGGTCCGTATACTCAATTTCGACCCCGGCGGGCAGACCTCTTGCAAGCCGCGTGACGCGCAACTGCGGCCAGCGCTTCTTGAGAGCATCGATGAGGTAATAGGCGGTCGCATCGCCTTCGGGCGTGTAGCTCATCGCTATGACAACCTCGCGAAGAACGCCTTCCTCTACACCCGCGCCCACGCGCTTGAGAAGAAGCGGCATGCCGATGTCGGCGGGACCTACGCCGTTGACGGGACTCAGACGTCCTGAAAGCACGAAGTAGTGTCCCGGCCAGGCGAGCGAGGCGTCGAGCGCCATCTGATCCGCCGTACTCTCCACGACGCACAGGAGGCCTGAATCCCGATCTTCATCAAGGCACACTGGACAGATGTCGCCTTCCGTGAAGGTATTGCAGAGCCGGCAGCGACCTACGCCCCGGCGAACGCGTTCCAGCGCGTCCGCGAGCGCATCAAGCGACGCATCTCTATTCTGCAACAGATGAAAGGAAGCACGCTGAGCCGACCGTGGTCCATAGCCCGGCAGCTTTCCGAGGGCCTCGACGAGGCTCTGAACAGCAGGGGAAAGGCGGATGCTCATGATTAGGGATTCGCAGGCGAAAAATTCATCTTGATATCGGCCGGCTTGCCGAAATAGGGCCAGCTCGTCACGAGCACGTCACATCGGCTTTCTGCGTAGTCGCCCACATTGTCGCCGTTGATGCCTCCCGCCGCATTGACAATGACGTGCGGATAACGTTCCTTCACAGCTCGCACGAAGTCGGCAAGCACTGCCGGCGTAAAACGCTCGCACTGAATGATGTGAACGCCCTTGCTGGCCCAGAACATGCCGTCCTCGGGCGTATTCACCTCAACGCAGACCTTTCGCTCGGGCTCCATCGCCATGAGGCGTCGAACGGCGTAGACCGGATTGCGCGTGAGCGAACGGTGCTGATCGAAGACCAGAAGAGAGTCGGAGAGGCCGGCGCGATGAATGATGCCGCCGCCTGCACGCAGGGCAGCAATTGACAGGATCTTGCCTCCCGGGAAGTGCTTGCGCGTACCTGCCACCTGAATGCGTCCCCAGCGATCCCTCGCAACACTCACCATGTGGTGAGTCCGACGGGCGATGCCCGTGGAGTACTCCATAACGCACTGAGCGACCTTGTAGGTGGCATGAAGCTGCTCAGGCGTGCCCCACGCACGAAGAATGGGCGAGTGCATGAAGGCGTGATCGCCGTCGCCGTAAACCATTTCGGTGCGAAGCCCCAAGGTCTTGAAAATGCGCTCGGCGATTTCGATGCCGGCGACAATACCCGTTTCCGTAGGCCAGGCGGTGACGACATACTGGCCCTTAAGACCCATTCCTTCGGTGGTGCCGTCATGAAGAGCCCAGTCACCCGCAAGCAACTCGTCAATATAGGACTGAGGAATTCGCAACATTCTGCATCGCTCCTGAAGAAGAAAAAAACCGCCGATCCTTCCGGCATCGACGGCTGTTGGCTTTGTCAGCGTTCGGATCGCATTCCCGAGGTCAGAACGGCAACTTCATGCCCGGAGGAAGCGGCACCTCCTTGCGCATGCGCTCTTCCGAAATTTCAGCCAGACGGGCTTGTGCGTTATTGAAGGCAAGCTGAACCAAATCCTCGAGCATTTCGACATCGTCCGGACTCACGGCCGACGGATCGATCGAGACGCGAACGCACTGGTGCTTGCCGTTAATACGGACCTTGACGGCGCCGCTGCCGGCCTCACCGTCGATCTCCATTGCAGCGATTTCTTCCTGCACCTTGGCAAGTTTGGCCTGCATCTTCTGAGCCTGGGCCATGAGACCGCCCATATTACCCATGCCGCCGAATCCACGCATATTGTGTTCCTTTTTTTAAACAATCAGTCAACCCGTCAATCTTCGATCGCCTTGACGGTGGCGTCGTCAATCGTACCATGAAACAACGCCTGCACCTGCTTGACGAACGGGTCGTTGCGAAACCCGTCAATGAGGGCCTTTCTGGCCTCCTCGCGCTCCCGCTCCTCCTGATCCGCAACGGTGCCTCCCGAAACGTCGCCCACTTCAAACTCCACCATGCAATGGCTTCCGAAATAGGACGAAAGCGCGCGGGAAAGCAGTTCGCGACCGGTTTCCGTCGCAAACGCCGCAACGCGAAGGCGAAGCTTGACGTGGCTTCGAGTAAGCTCAAGCACCTGCGCCGAAGCGGCAAGATTGCGCAACGGTCCCGTCAGCTTTGCTCCAGCAATGATTGACCGCCAGTCGAGAGAAGACTCTGCACGGTCCGGATCCGGACCGCTCTGAGGAATCTCCGGAGCATACTCAACTGGCGGAAGGTTCTCCCCAGGGAGGCGTGTCGTCGGATGCGGGGCCGGCGACCGGCGAAGCCAAACCGGGAGGCGGCGCAGAGGGACGCGGCAACGGAGGCATGCCCGAGCTGCGTCCAACGGTCTGCACGCCCGAAGCCGACGTCGGCTGTACAGGCAAGGCCGTCTGAGTTGAGACGCGATCCGCATCACGGGCCGGAACGCGGGTCACTGCTCTCGCGCCCGCAGGCTTGAAGGCGAGCATGCGCAGGAGCGCCATCGTGAAACCGGCGTATTCGTCCGGCGCCAGACTGAGATCGTTGCGGCCGTGCAGCGAGATCTGATAGTAGAGCTGGATCTCTTCAGGCGAGAAGACTTGGGCGAACTCTCGGATCGAGGCACAGTCGGGATCGTCCTCGCTCACCGCCGCCTGCACGCGCTGCACGAGCGCGATCCGATGAAGCAAGCCCGCTAGATCGCGAAGCGCCTGCGCAAAGGAAAGGCCCTGCGTCTGCATGCCGTCCGCCACGGCAAGCATGCCGGCACCGTCGCCGGCAGCGAGCGCATGAAGAATCTGCGTCAACGTTTCGCCGCCGCTCATGCCGAGCATACGGCGCACGCCGTCCTGCGCCACTCCGTCGCCGCAGTAGGCAATGGCCTGATCGAGCAGCGAGAGGCCGTCGCGCATGGAGCCGCGTGCACCCTGGGCGAGAACGCGCAGCGCACCTTCCTCGAAGGGAATCTTCTCCTCGGTCAGAATTCGGCTCATGTGCCCAACGACGTCCTGCGGCGTCATGTTGCGCAGATTGAACTGCAGGCAACGGGAGAGCACCGTGATGGGCACCTTCTGCGGATCGGTCGTCGCAAGAATGAACTTGACGTACTCAGGCGGCTCCTCCAACGTCTTGAGCATCGCGTTGAAGGCCGTCGAGCTCAGCATGTGGACTTCGTCGATCATGTAGACCTTGAAGCGGCCCTGCGTGGGTGCATACATCGCGCGCTCGAGAAGCGCGGTCATGTCCTCGACCGAACGATTGCTGGCCGCGTCCATTTCGATGTAGTCGGGAAAACGCCCCTCGTCAATCGCCCTGCAGGCCGGACAAACGCCGCAGGGATGAGCGGTCATGTCGCCCTTGCCGTCGGCACCCTGACAATTGAGAGCCTTGGCAAAAATGCGCGAAATCGTCGTCTTGCCGACGCCGCGGGTACCCGTAAAGAGATATGCGTGATGAAGACGCTTTTCCGTGAGTGCGCGCGTAAGCGCCGTCACGACGTGCTCTTGGCCGACGATCGTTTCGAAGTCATGAGGCCGCCACTTTCTGGCGAGCACCTGATAACTGCTCATCCTATGTCCTTAGTGCAGAGTAAATATGCTTTAAGCCTTTATTTTAGCGGCTCATCATTGTGCCGCCTTCCGAAGCGCATCGCCCGAAAGCCTGCAGATGCGCCAGTCGGGCATCACCTCAGCGCCGAGCCTCTCGTAGAAGTCGATGGCGGGCTGGTTCCAGTCGAGCACGCTCCAGTCGAAGCGCCCGCATCCTTCTTCCAGCGCCTTCCGCGCAAGGTGACGGATGAGCGCACGGCCGTATCCGCGGCGCCGAGCGTCCTCAACGACGAAGAGATCCTCAAGATAGAGGCCGCGGCGCGTGAGAAAGGTTGAGAAGTTGTAAAAGTAAAGCGCAAAACCCACGGGACGTTCTGCGCACGTCGACTCATTTCTTTCCCAAGCAAGTACGCAACCGATGACCGCGTGCGGTCCGAAGAGCTCTTCGCGCAGGCGTTCGGGCGTGGATTTGCAGTGGGACTCGAGACGTTCGTAGCGGGCGAGTGCGTGAATGAGGTCACAGACAACCTCAACGTCCTCTTCACGGACGGGTCGGATTTCAAGACTCATAAGGGAAGGCGATTCAGACGATAGAAAAAAACGTCCGCCCCCGCTTGCCGGGGCTTCGGACCTGTCGGAACATTCTAGTTGAAGGCCGCAGGCCGCAGATGAAAAAAGGCGCGATTCATTCTGAACCACGCCTGAACGCCGTCCGCACCAATGGCGCGGAGAAAACATGAAAATGGCGAGCCTTGTCCTCGGCACTGCTGCTGACCAGTATGGCTGCTTCGTTCCCGACCTGACCAGGTTCCTGGGGACAGCATGCGAGGGGACCCGCCAAGGCCGATAGTCTACAGAAAGACGCAGATTTTTGCAAAATAACCGTTCTCAATCCTTCCAAGCTCCCTGCAGGAACAGTCTCTTGGTGCTACTATAAGCCCACTTCCCTGCGGCGAATGCCCATCCGCCGCCCGTCTTTCCCGGCACAGATTCATTCAGAAGCTCTTCATGTGCCATTTTCCCAAACACATCATCACTCAGTCCTGCGGCATTCACGCCTGAACCCCGTGAGGTTCACGGCCGTTCGGCACCATGATAGGCCGGCCGATGCGTCAGGTCAGTTTCACACACTGGAGTCATCATGAGCGAAATCATTCACGTCAACGACGAAAACTTTGAAGCCGTCGTCTCCCAGCCCAACGTCACCGTCATCGTCGACTTCTGGGCTCCGTGGTGCGGCCCCTGCCGCATGCTTGCGCCCCGCCTTGAGCAGGCCGCCGAAACGTTCGACGGCCGCGCCGTCATCGCCAAGTACAACTGCGACGAAGCCAGCCGTTTTGCCGGCGAGTACAACGTGCGCGGCATCCCCACCCTGATCGCCTTCAAGAACGGCGAACACGTCGGAGAACGCACCGGCCTGTGCGATCAGGAAACACTCAACGCCTTCATCGAATCTCACCTCTAAGCCAAACACCCCGCAATCGGAGCCGCACGCCTCGTGCGGCTTCTCCTCATCACCTCCCATACGCCCCTCCGACGAACCGTCTTCTCGGATCGTCAAATCTGCTATGCATCTTTCCGACCTCAAGTCTCTTCACATCTCGCAGCTGCTCGACATCGCCTACGCGCTCGAAATCGACAACGCCCAACGCATGCGCAAGCAGGAGCTCATGTTCGCCATTCTCAAGAAGAAGGCCAAGACCGGCGAACAGATCTTCGGCGACGGCACGCTTGAAGTACTTCCCGACGGCTTCGGCTTTCTGCGCAGTCCGGACACGTCCTATCTCGCGAGCACGGACGACATCTACATCTCGCCCTCTCAAATCCGCCGCTTCAATCTTCACACCGGCGACTCGATCGAAGGCGAGGTCCGCACACCCAAGGACGGCGAACGCTACTTTGCACTCGTGCGCGTCGACACCGTCAACGGCCTGCCGCCTGAAAACATCAAGCACCGCATGCTGTTCGAGAACCTTACGCCGCTCTTCCCGAACGAGCACCTCGTGCTTGAACGCGACATGAGGGGCGACGAGAACCTCACGGGCCGCATCATCGACATGATCGCCCCTATCGGCAAAGGACAGCGCGCTCTGATCGTCGCACCACCGAAGTCGGGCAAGACGGTTCTGATGCAGCACATCGCCCATGCAATCATCGCCAACCACCCCGACGTCACCCTCTTCGTTCTGCTCATTGACGAACGCCCCGAAGAAGTGACCGAAATGCAGCGCTCCGTCAAGGCCGAGGTCGTTGCCTCCACCTTCGACGAACCCGCCGCCCGCCACGTCCAAGTGGCTGAAATGGTGATCGAAAAAGCCAAGCGCCTCGCCGAAAGCAAGCGCGACGTCGTCATTCTTCTCGACTCCATCACACGTCTCGCCCGCGCCTACAACACCGTGATCCCGTCCTCGGGCAAGGTGCTTACCGGCGGCGTGGACGCCAACGCCCTTCAGCGTCCGAAGCGCATTTTCGGCGCAGCCCGCAACCTTGAGGAAGGCGGCTCGCTCACGATCATCGGCACCGCTCTCGTCGACACGGGCTCTCGCATGGACGACGTGATTTATGAAGAATTCAAGGGCACGGGCAACAATGAAATCCACCTAGAGCGCCGCATGGCCGAAAAGCGCGTCTACCCGGCCATCAATCTCAACCGCTCGGGCACCCGTCGTGAGGAGCTCCTCCTCAAGCCGGACGTCCTGCAGAAGGTCTGGATCCTGCGCAAGTTCCTCTACGACATGGATGAACTCGAAGCCATGGAATTCCTGCTCGACAAGATGAAGGCCACGAAGACCAACGCGGAGTTCTTCGAACTCATGAAGAAGTAATTCCCTCCGAGGCCCAAAGAAAAAGGCAATGTCGTCCGACATTGCCTTTTTTTTGTTGCCACAGCCAACTCTTTATGTCGACTTTTATCCCAGCATCCGATCAAGCCAGGTTGGCGCGGATGTGTTCGGCGACAATCTCGTCGTCCGTGCACGTCACCTCGATATGATGGAAACCTGCTTCCTGCAAACGCCGGACGATTCGCGGATGAAGCGTAACGGCAGTTCCGTTCGTCACCCAGTCGCGGACTTCCGAAACGGGGCGAATGGCATGAAAAAGCGCATCCACGGCGTCCGTGCTCGTGATGTAGATGATCGGAGAGGGACCGTGGGCCGCCATAAGAATATCGCTGCGCTGCTCGGGCGTAAGCTCAAGCGGGACGCGAACGTAGATGCACATCGTGATGACGTCCGAGCCCATGCTTCTGAACTGCTCGGGAAGCCATTCGCGACCAGTCTGACCTCGCAGGAACAGGACGCGCGAAGGCGCCCCGCGGTGCTTGAGAATCTCCCAGAGCGCCTCACTTCCTGAATCGACGGCGTCCCCCGTCGGGTAGACGAGCTTGACGTCGTCTCCCCACGCAGCCCGGATCACCTTGGCAGTGCCTTCGCCCACCGTGGCGAGCGTTATATGTGCGGGCCAGGCCTTCACCCAATGCGCGGCGGCCGCAACCGATGCAGGACTCGGAAGAATGACCATTTCGACGTCGTCGAGATTGTCAAGGCGCTCCTGCACGAGCTCGCAGTCTTCCTTGCCGGGAAGTTCGATTCGAAATGCAGGCCAGCGCCAGCATTCAATGCCTTCCTTGCCGAGTACGCCGGCGAGCCGATTATTCGCTTCGCCAGGGCGCATCAGAATGACGGGCCTTTGTAAAGCCATAAATTCCTCTTGATCTGAATTAACCGAGAACTGCCTTCAGTATAGCGTCTGCCCCTTGGCGACGCAGGTCCTCAACCACCTTGGTGGCAAGCGCTTCAGGCGCCGTCCACGGACCGCGAGCTTCGCTGCGGATGGCTTCGCCCGTCTTATGATTCCCCACCAACGCGCGCAGGTAAAGTTCCTCGCCTTCGACGATGCCGTAGGCGGCGAGGGGCACCTGACAGGAGCCGCCCAGTGCCCGGGAAACGGCGCGTTCCGCCGTGCAGCAGGCGCGGGTGTGCGGATCATTGATGAAGGCAAGCGCTTCGTGCATGGCGGCGTTGTCGGAGCGGATCTCGATACCGAGCGCCCCCTGGCCCGGAGACGGCAGGCTCACTTCGGCGGGAATGATCGAGCGGATGCGGTCATGAAGCTCAAGGCGCTTGAGGCCGGCGGAGGCCATCACAAGCGCATCATATTCGCCCGCATCGAGCTTGCGAAGACGCGTTCCGACGTTTCCGCGAACAGGAAGCACTTCGAGGTGCGGATAGTTCATGCGAAGCATGAGCTCACGGCGAAGACTGGCGGTACCCACACGGGCACCCGCAGGCATCACGTCAAGGCTGGCATACTTCGGTGAAACGAAGGCGTCTCGGGGATCCTCTCGTTCGCTCACGGCCACGAGGTCGAAACCTTCGGGCAGCTCCATCGGCACATCCTTGAGGGAGTGAACGGCGAGATCGGCTTCACCCGCCTCCATGGCGACCTCAAGCTCCTTCACGAAAAGGCCCTTCCCGCCCACCTTGGAAAGCGTGCGGTCCAGAATTTGATCGCCTCTCGTCGTCATGCCTAGAAGCTCTACGCTCGCGCCCGGATAGCGCTTGCGAAGCACGGACTGGATATGAAGGGCCTGCCACATGGCAAGGGGGCTTTCGCGGGTAGCGATGACGCAACGTTCGAAATTGGACATGGTGAATCTGAATGTCTGCCGCCCGGATGACTCGGACGGATCGGGTTCTAATAAAGGGAAAACCGAAAAGCGGCGATCGCCTTTCGGTCATGCTGATCATTTTAGCAGTCGAACTTTTCACAGCGCTTAACACAGTTCGAGCCTTGAACGGTTCCGGGGCCTCGAAAACCCTTGCGTGCCGCTTGCGCACGCCTACAGGACGTGACATAATTCGGACCTTTCCCAGTTGGCACGTGGATTGGCATGCCTGTTGCAAGACCCGACGCATTCGGGCGAACTCGCAAGGCCGTCAGGGCGACCGACAACAAAAACTAGGAATTACCTTAAAAATGAAGAAAGGCATTCACCCCGAATACCGCGAAGTCGCTTTCGTCGACCTCTCCATCAACCAGACGTTCATCATCCGTTCCGCCGCTCAGACCCGTGAAACGATTGAAATCGACGGCGTGACCTACCCGATGTACAAGCTCGACACGTCTTCTGCCAGCCACCCGTTCTACACGGGCGCCCAGACGCGCATCGTCGAAGCCGGCCGCGTTGAAAAGTTCCGCGCCAAGTTCGCCGCCAAGCAGCAGGCCATGAACGCCGCCGCCGAAGCCGCCAAGGCCGCCAAGTAATATTGCCGGTTCAGGCCCGCGCGGCCCGTCCGCGCGCCGCTTCCAGAAAGGGCAGTCTCCGATTCGTCGGACTGCCCTTTTCATTTGCCCCAAAAAAAAGGACAATGTCCGAAACTTCAGATTAGGAGCCTTCCGTGCTCAGCCAGAGATCCACTCCCGTCAAAATGTCCCAAGAAGCCGCCCGAAAGCTCCCGCGATGGAGCCTTCTTGCGCTTCTGACCATCTTCGCCTTCAGTGGATTTTGGGCGACAGGACTCTGGACGGTTCGCGATGCATTGAGCTTCGGAACAGCCTCTGCCATGCTCGAAGGAGATCTCAGCGCCTGGGTGATGCCCATGATGGCCGACTCTCCGATTACGGAGACTGGTCCGCTTGCCGGTTGGCTCTCCGCCGTCATCATCGCCGGCAGCCGGCTGACGGGGCTCATGAATGACATCTCGGCACTTCGCTTTGCAGCCTGCCTTCTCTTTGCACTCACAACGGCCGCTCTCTGGTACGGCACCTGGCACCTCGCTCGACGGCCCGAAGCCCAACCCATCGCCTTTGCTTTCGGCGGCGAGGCGGGGCCGAAAGACTACGGCCGCGTCGTCGCGGACGTGGCGGTGTTGCTCTTCGTCTCGACCTTCGGCATTCTCACTCGCCAACACGAAGCCCTTCCCGACACCACTCTCCTCACGATGGCCGCATTGAGTTTTTACGGACTTACGCTCGGTCTCAAGCGTCCCGTTCCCGGCGCCTTCATTGCCGGACTTGCCGCCGGACTCGCCGTCGTCTCCTCGACGCTATTTGCCGGCTGCTGGCTGCTTCTCCTGGCCCTCATCACGATTCAGTGTCTCAAGGCCTTCTCCCACCACCGACCGAAGCGCCTTCTCATCACGGTTGCCGGCGCTCTAGCGGGCTTCCTGCCCTGGCCTTTGGCAGCCTTGGCAGTTGACCCCGCCAAAGCCGTCGTCTGGTTTGGCGAATGGCTCCCTGTTCAACTCTCACACTTTGCGCTCGCCGGACCCGAGACTTATCTCTGGTTCGCCAAGAACGCTCTCTGGTACCTATGTCCCATCTGGCCCTTCGCACTTTGGGGCCTCTACGCTTGGCGCCGTCAAATCCGCCTGACACACATCCTGCTTCCGGCCGCCGCACTCATGGCCGGCATTCCGGCCGTGATCTTCTCGTCGTTTCAAGCCTATGACACGGTTTTCCTCGCTTTTCTGCCGATGCTTTCCGTCATTGCCGCCTTTGGTCTCGTAACGGTTAGACGCGGCTACGAAAACGTGCTCGACTGGTTCTCGCTCACGATCTTCTCGCTGGGGCTTCTGGTGCTCTGGTCCTATTGGTTCGCCTGGCTCACCCACTTTGCGCCCAAGATGGCCGAGTCCCTGCAGAAGCTCGCTCCGGGCAGCGTTCCCGTCCTCGACTCCGGACTGGCACTAGCCTCCTTCGTATCCATCATTTGGTTCGTCTTCGTCGGTTGGCGCCTGACTCACCGCCCGATCGTCGTCTGGCGCGGCCCCTGGCTCGCAGCCGCAGGCATCACCGCTTTCTCCGCCTCGCTCGTCGGCCTCTACCATTCGGCGCTTGACATCAACCGCTCCTACGAACCCGTTGTAAAGGCGGTCGCCCGCAACCTTACAGACAAGGGCTTGAAACCCGGCGACCTCGTCTGCGGAAGCGGTCTGAACCATGGCCTGCAGGCACTCTTCAAACACTATGCCGGACTGGACATCCTTGTGCGCGCCGAGGCCGACCAGTGCCGCTTCATAATTGAACGTACCCGCAGCAACGACGTTCTTCCCGACAGCTTCCGTCGTCCCCATACCGACGAAGCCTTCACCGTCCTTCACAACCGTTAAGCCTCGCTCCCCTCATGACGACACTGCCGCCTCCCAAAACCTCGTTCTCAGCGCTCATACACCTTGCGGGCCCCATTTTCGTCGCCAACATCGCCATCGTCGGCAGCGGCACCATCGACACAATCATGGCCGGCCAGCTTGGGAAGGATCACCTGGCCGCCATCGCCGTTGCCATCGCCGCCACCATATCCGTCGTCATGGGACTGGCGGGCATCCTTCAAAGTCTCTCCCCTATTGCGGGTCATCACTACGGGGCCCGCAACTACAAAGCAGTCGGAGAGGAGCTTGAGCAAAACTTCTGGCTCGGAGGCTTTCTATGTCTCCTCGGCGTTCCGCTCCTCATGTACACGGACCTCTGGATTTCATTGGGCAAGGTTGAGGGCGAGGTCGCCCGCATGGCTTCCGAGTTTCTACTCTTCACAGCCCTGGCTCTGCCGGCCTGCCTGTTTGCACGCACCTTCATTTCCGTCAACGCGGCTCTCTCGCGTCCTCGCATCACGATGTGGGTCTCCCTCGCCATGCTGGCGCTGAAGGTGCCGCTCAACGGCATCTTCATGTACGGATGGCTCGGCTTCCCAGCCATGGGCGGCTCAGGGGCCGGCGCATCCTTCTGCATCCTCAACTACCTTGCCTTCTTCTGCTACCTTGCGATCTGGAAGAAGGACGCCTTTTACCGCACGATGCATGCGAAACGGATCTTCGGTCCTCGCTGGACGCTCATGAAGGAGCAGCTTCACGTCGGCATTCCGATCGGTCTGAGCACCTTCTTTGAAGTTTCCAGCTTCACGCTGATGGCCATCTTCGTCGCACGGTTCGGATCCGAGGCCGTCTCCGCCCACCAGATTGTGGCCAACATCACGAGTCTGTGCTACATGCTGCCGCTTTCAATCGGCATCGCCTCCTCCGTCCTCATCTCACAGTGCCTCGGCGCACGATGGCCCGCCGTCGCCTACACGGTTCTCAAGCGTACGCTCGCCGTCTCCGTCATCATCTCCACATGCATCGTCACGACTCTCTTCTTTGCCCGCAGCTACCTCGTCACCCTCTATTCGTCTGACCCGGGCGTGTGTGCGATGGCCGCCTCGCTGCTCATCTTCGGATGCCTCTATCATGTCTTCGATGCGATGCAGTCCGTCAGTTCGTTTGCACTTCGCGGCTATCGCGTCACCCGCCTTCCCATGATCATTTACGGCGTCATGCTCTGGGGCGTCGGCCTTGGCGGCGGCTACATGCTCGCCTTCGGCACGCCCTTGACAGGAAAGCCGATGGGAGCATACGGCTTCTGGAGCGCTACGGCCGCCGGTCTCTGGCTGACCGGCATCTCTCTTGCCTGCATGGCCCTCTGGGTCGGACGCCAGTTCGCCCGCGACGACATTCATTCGGCGGAGGAAATCGCACAGGCCGTCAAGGCATCCCGCGCTTGAAATCGCACCATTTCCAAGGGCGCCGCAAGCCGATGCGGCGCTCTTTTCATTGAGCCCTACGCAACGTTCAGCCGGATTCCGTTGCGCTATGATTGACGGTCTGATTCCTCACCAGGCGTTCAAAATGTCGACCATCCTCTTTTCCAGTCCGATCTTTGGTCCGGTGCACAGCCGCCGTCTCGGCGTTTCACTCGGCGTCAATCTACTCCCCGCCGACGGCAAGCTCTGCAGCTTTGACTGCATTTACTGCGAGTGCGGACTCAACGGTCAACACCGACCGGAACTGAAGATGCCGTCCCGCGAAATCGTGCGCAATGCGCTTCGAGCCAAACTTGAGAACATGAAGAGAGAAGGCATCCTGCCCGATGCCATCACCTTTTCGGGCAACGGCGAACCTACGTCTCACCCGGACTTCGAGGAAATCATCGACGACACCCTAGCGCTTCGTGACGAATACGCACCCAAAAGCAAGGTAAGCGTCCTCACAAATGCTACCCACATCATCAAAGACAACGTCTTCCGAGCTCTGCTCAGGGTCGACAATGCGCTCCTCAAGCTTGACACCGTAGACGAAGCCTACATACATCTTGTCGACCGACCGACCAGCCGCTACGACCTTTCCAAGCTCATCGAGCGCATGAAGGCCTTCAAGGGGCGATGCATCATCCAAACGATGTTCATGAAAGGCGAATGGGAGAACCGCAGCGTCGACAATACCGGCGACGAATACGTCGTCCCTTGGCTTGACGCCTTGAAGAACATCGCGCCAAGACTCGTTACGATCTACACCCTCGACAGGGAAACTCCGGGGAAAAAGCTCCTCAAGGCACCTCGCGAACGTCTCGAAGAAATTGCCGCACGCGTCAATGCGCTCGGGATTCCTGCAACCGTAAGCGGTTGAACAACGATCGGCCCGAAAAAAAACTCCGCCCGACCGAACGTCGAGCGGAGTTTTTCATTCTCCTGGCCACTCCGATAAGCGGCTCTCAGAATTAATAGCGGCGGCTTTCAAGCGCAGCGATGCGGTCCTCGATGGACGGATGGGTGGCAAAGAGCGAACCGATGCCGCCCGAGATGCCGAAGCCCTTAACAGCTCCCGGAAGTTCGTTCTGGGCTTCCATGCTGCCGAGGCGGCGAAGCGCGTTGATCATGGGCTGATTGGACTGCATGATCTCAGCAGCACCCGCATCGGCGTGGTATTCGCGCCAGCGGGAGAAGTAGGCAACGACCATGCCGGCGAGGAAGCCAAGACAGATGTCGAGCACAAGACTCGTCACGTAATAACCGACACCCGGCGCATCGTCTTCGTTGCGAAGAATCTGACGGTCAACCACCCAGCCGATGACGCGGGAGAAGAACACGACAAAGGTGTTCATCACACCCTGCAGAAGCGTCTGGGTAACCATGTCGCCGTTCTTCACATGCGAGATTTCGTGCGCAAGCACGGCCTCAACCTCATCGCGGTTCATGATGTTGAGAAGGCCCGTCGAAACGGCAACCATGGCACTCGACGCAGAAGCGCCGGTGGCAAAAGCATTGGGCTCACCCTCATAGATGCCGACTTCGGGCATCGGAATGCCCGCCCTTTCAGCTTCATGGCGCACGACGCCGACGAGATAGGCCTCAAGGCCAGGCTGCGGATTGTTCGTGTCGATCATCTGTACGCCCATGCTCATCTTGGCCATCTGCTTGCTCATCAGAAGCGAGATGATCGAGCCGCTGAAGCCCACAACCATCGAGAAGATGAAGAGGGTGGGGAGGTTGAGGGACGAGCCCGCCATGGTGCCGAAGTTGACGCCGAACACCATCTGCACGACCGTGAGGATCACGCTGAGCATGATGAAGACGGCGAGGTTGGCGAGCACCAACAGACCAATGCGCTTAAACATACTGTTCCAATTTCCTTTTTTTT